>ENA-UOOK01007198-UOOK01007198.1-fermentation-metagenome-genome-assembly--contig:-NODE-7198-length-10251-cov-3.339545_pt1 | contig 10251 bp, 10 predicted proteins | sample MGYA00245777_ERZ724023 | MGnify/ENA primary metagenome ERZ724023 (study PRJEB28704, sample SAMN03018312) | fermentation metagenome | biome: anthropogenic terrestrial biome; feature: soil; material... | reverse complement strand
CTTCCGCAACGTGATCGAATGGGTGCAGGCAACCTTCACCAAATACCGCAGGGAAATGAAGGGCATCAGCTGGGGACCCTTGTATGACCAGTTTAAGGATAAGCTCTTCGACACACGGGCGCTCGAGCGCGAGATCAGCGAACTGATGATGGACGATGACGTCACCAACAAACGCGGCATCTACCCCTATGTGCTCACCCGCAGCGACCGCACGCTCAGCCTGAGGGGCTTTACACCCAGCCAAAAACGCTCGGCTTATGAGCGGCAGGGGGGCATCTGCCCGATGTGTGGCAAGCATTTTGAGATCGAGGAAATGGAAGCCGACCACATCACCCCCTGGCACGCCGGCGGCAAAACCGACCCCACCAACTGCCAGATGCTGTGTAAGGAAGACAACCGCCGCAAGGCGGGGGTGTGAGGGGGGGGATCGATTGGAGAATGTCTCATCAAATTTCTAAAGCAACTCATAATGCCAACTTAATATTATCGGAGAACCATGACTGACTTATTTAGAGACAACATAGACATATATAAAGGACTCCAGAAAGCATTTCAACAAATGAGGTCGGAGTCTCAGAATGCTTACTTGAAAATTCTAAATGCCCAGGAGCATTTCTTTGATAATCACCCCGAGTTAAACTTAACTTTCAGGGAACAATCAAGAGAGTTGCTGAAAGCCGCTTTGCGTAAATTTGAATATGCCGCAATGGTTGTGGGACAAATGCATTCTCTAAGGGAGTTACGGTTATTGCGCCCAATACCGAACCCCCCGAATTTCTATGCCATCCCTCCAGAGGGTGAAAACGAATTCCCATATCTTGATGAATTGTTATTCGATCAAGCACTCTTTCTTTGGCGGTCTTTCCTTGATTTCTATATGAAGTATTTAGTGTACTTTTGCACAAATAAGTATGTAGTGAACATGAGTGTAAGAGAATTTAATAAGGCATTTTGTGATTTGGAAGCAGGCATAAAGTCGAAAAGTGTCAATTGTTATTTCCAGAAAAATGTGTTCAATAAAGAGTCGAAGTCTGGTAATTGGGGAAATATCTTGAGAAGTTATCGAGATAAAACTGCACACAATAAATTGCTTGTATTAACTTTGAAAGAAATCACAACTCCAACAGGACATACTGTAATTGAACCCACCACAAAAGGTCAGGAAATTTCATTTTTTGTCCAAGAAAAATTTGATACTAATGCCTTTGAGATGTTACGCAAACTTTTTCCGATCCTTTATGAAATTGATTGGATTGCCGGCCCTTATCGTCCAGGGATGTTTTCGGGAAATTGATAAGTAGAAAAAAGCAGAGGAGAAACATGATAAAGGCTTACTCTATCGGAAAATCGGTTGTAGATCATAACGTCGATAAAAAACAAACCGAGAATTTGGAAATTATAATCAGAAGGGTATTAGGGCAGGATGAACTCGGTAGACCTGGAGAGGTAAAACTTTACAAAGTTGATAAAAATATAAGCAATCATAAATTTTCGCGATACGCAGAGGACTTTCTTCATCATGAGTTAAACGAAGCAAGGGCGTCAGTGTTTTGTGATCAGCTTGCAGATAATTTACTGAAAGCGGAACTAACTGAGGACCAGTCAACGAGAAACAAAAATATCTTGGCGGGAATTTTAATAATAAAGATTTCGTCAGAGAGTCTAATTCTTATAAAGCTTGAAGATGTTGAAGTGATTGACCCAATTACTTTTGAGATTAAATCAACCATAGGATTAGAGCGTGCATATCTGAAAGCGGCGATCTTTACAGGGGATGAATCGTCGGTTCGTGTCATAGATAGGCAACGACAAGTTGCAAATTTCTGGTCGAGTAAGTTCCTTCAATTAATCCCTGTTCGCACCGATTTAGATAACACCCAAATTATTGCAGATGCGATCAATAATCATCAAGTGCTGAACGAGGAAACGTTTTCATCAGAAGAAATCGACACTGCAACATCTATATTAGCAGAATACGTTACTAAGGGAAGTCATTTTGATTTAAAGGACGCAACCGAGCTTTTACAGGAAAAATTTCCTGATAAGAAACCTGAAATGTCATCCCTATTCCAATCCGATTTTTTACAGTCTATTGATGAGCAGTTCGAAATATCCAGTAAAGCAATTAATATCGCTTTTCGAAAGAAGATTAAAGTCAATGAGGTAACTACAATTGATATTAGTAATTTTTATCATGCCAAAAAAGGTCAGTTTATTGAAATCGAGGAAATCCAAAAAACTCGAATGTTGAAAATCAAAGTACAGGATGATTATCTTGATTCGGTGCTAAGGGCATTCAGTCAGAGATAAAGAAATCAAGTATAGGAGTGCGCATGGACCTTAATTGGGTTGAAAGTTCGCTTATCCTCAATGAAGAGCTGCTTTCCGTCTTGCGGACAATGGAATGTGGAAATGTGCTTCTGCAAGACAAAGTTGAACACGAAGGAACAACTTACATTTATCCCCTTGGGACGAATATCTTCGTCGCAGATGAAGAAAAAGTGATGTCCTCGAGAAGCTTTTATGAAACAATTAAATATTATGAAACTAAGGTTGAACCGTCAGAGTCAGAAGCATTTATCCTCGATCATTCCGAAAATTCACTTGATGAAACAAAATATAATCAGGAAGGACCGATCAACGAACTTTTTTCAACCTTATTACAGCAAGTATATATGGAGTTACCAGGGATTTCATCGATATCCCGTTTTCCATATTCGATCATCCTAAAAATTTGTAATGATGATAAGAATCCTCATGTCTATCTTTCTTTCCTTCTAGAATTTATCTCTCTTTGTTCATTATCAACTCGAGTAATGTTTGACGACGCTACAAGGAAATATGTTTTTCAGATTGGAAGTAAAATCGATTCCGAAATGCAGAAAAGTATCCAGCTGGAAACTGTTTGGAATGACACTTCATTTTTTAAGTCAAAAATCTTTTCTACTATCACTGCCTGGGTATTAGATAACAAGGGCATTCCTAACGGTCATTATCTGCGTAGATCTGTAGCTCAAAACTATATACTCGGTTTTGAGGACTCAACAAGCCTTTTTATATCAGGCAAACACAAAATTTCTGAAATCCCAGATTCCTTAGATAATATGTTTGAATCTGTTTTAAACGCGCGCTCCGAGAAATACATTAAAAATATTAATAAGATGAAAGAAGATTATATTGATTCGTTCAATCAATATTCGCAAATGATGTCCTCAATAAATACTCAGACAATATCAAATATTTTTGCGATGGCGGCTGCTGCATATGGGATCTTCTTAACAATGGAAAATATTGAAAATCCGCTATCCTTTCCGGGCGTTAAATGGATTCTCGTCATATTTATCTTCACAACCTCGTTGATTTTTATAAATCTCGTTGCGAGTCGCGCATCATTACGCTCGTCATTAAGAACGCGCCAAAGGTTTTATTCCGAAATATTAAGTGTTTCAAATGAGCTATTAGACAAAGTCTATAACAGGGTAAATCCAGAGCTTCCTAAAACATGGCTGTTTCCGGCAGTCTTGTTGTCATTAATCCTGGTATTCTTGTTTTACCTATTGCGGATTGTGTGTTTAGCATAATAATAAAGTAAGAAAGAACCCCTGAGGGGTTCATTCTTATTGAAATCTGTTTTGTTAGTGTTCGGTATCTTTCGGTGGACAAGGGTCGTTTCCATAACTATCGTGGCTTACGATTCTTCCATCTTTGCCTTGAGTGATTCGGTCTACCTTTTCGTTCTTGGCAATTCTTCGGGCAATTTCATTGGCTTCAGCCTGTGTATTTGTTATTGCTGATGCACGTGATGAATTTTCACGATGGACCTGCCACTGTTTGCCTTTAGGTGAAACCCAGACATTGTTTTTGTTTTTACTCATCTTAACCTCCTTTCCCCCAAAAAGGGATAGCTTTCCCATATATAGGGGTGATGCTAATTTTGACCCCTATAGTTAGTGGTTTTATCCTAAACCCGTTATTGTTTCTTCGCAAGAATCAATTCAAATATTAATGAAACTCTTATATAAAGCCTTATCACTAGCTCGATTCATCTTGTGCCCCTCTTTTTGTTATTTTTCCAATAAGAAACTCGTCAATTTGGTCCGACGGGGCGTGACCGCTCTCGCCGGGGATGAAAACGATATCATCGCGGTGGCAGTAATAGAGCTGCTCGTAACGCTGCATTGCGGTCGCATGTTTGGCGGTAAGCAAAGCGTATTCCTGGTTGAAGTCCTTTTCGTAGGCTTCGATATATTCAACCCAGTCAGCTTCCATCTTGTCGTGCCTGGATTCCCATTCACTTATCAATCGTTTGTGTTCCTGCTTAACCTGTTGATCCTGACTCTTCCCAACAATCATTAATGTGATACCTGCAAATAACAATGCGAGAAACACAATGGTGCCGACGGCTCTTTTATCAAAAATATAAAAAATGAGAAAGAAAAATGCTGCGAACATGAGAACATACGGTCCCAACTCTGTTTGGACGCTATTAGGGCTGGTATCTGATGGTCTGGGACCTGCATCGGGTTTTTGATTCGGTTTGTAAGAGAGAGATTTTGTTGGATCGGAAGGCGGAGCTAACCTGGACGAAAGCGTGCTTTTTTTATAAAAAATTGCTCTGACCTTTTCAACCTTATCGTTTCTGCGGCAGACCGGACAGCGTCCGAACTCTTCAATATCTTCCTGGCGCAGGCGGTGCTGCTGCCCGCAGTAATCGCAGGTGTAGGTGCTGGTGTTTGATCCGCGCTGAAGTTGACCACCGCAGGTTGGGCAGGAAATGGTAATGAAATCGCTCACTGATAAAACCTCCCACTGGTTGCTGATAGGGTAATTATAGCAGGGATCGGGGTAGGGAACGCGGTCATTATGCTGCGAGCGTAGCGAGCAGTACTTGTCCCGTTCCGCCGCCGGTGAATTGGATTTTTGTTCTTCCCACCCCCTCTTAAGAGGGGGACGGCGAAGCCGGGGGGTGGCTGCTGGTTCCAATTATGTGGTTTTGTAGGGAACTGGCTCCGCCTGTTCCGATTACATGAGCGGTTGAGGCAGGCCTCAACCCTTCAAAACCCACAACCCAACCAATTCTCCTACGCGCATCGATTCGTAGGGAACTGGACCTGCCTATTCCAAATGTGTAGGCGTAGGGCGTGATTGGAAGCACCAGAAACTTTGACCAACGAGAATCTTGTCGTGCTTCCAATCCGCCGTGCGAAGCCATCCTTCCCCCGGGCACGATAAAATGGCGGATTGTGGGCACAATACATACGAATTGCACAAAACCCACGGTACCCTCAATCTCGCCCTACAGCCTGATCTTGTCATCCTGAGCGCAGAGCCTGAACATCACCACCCCCTCTAAAGAGGGGGAATTAAAGGGGGTGAGAAAAGAGGCCACCATCAGCAGACTCCCGCGCGATCCAGTCATTGCAAGTAGGGAACTGGCCTGCCTGTTCCACGGCGAGGCTGTCCCGCTCCCCGCTCCCCATCCAGCATCCTGTCATTGCGAGCGCAACACTGCCGTAGGGAACGCTGCTTGTCCCGTTCCGCCGCTGGTGATCTGGATTTCTGTTCGTCCGTGAAACTGCAGAGCAAAAGGTCCCGAAGTCTACGGTTGCAACCAGGTCCAGGTGCCGCAATCATCAAACCACACCTGAAAGGCAGTAGAAGGAACATAGGCGCTGCCACCAGCCTGACCGAAATGATTGCTGATTATATCCCCCTGGGCATTGGAAACTTCCCAATAGCAGCGGTCGCCACTGCCATCAGAATCCCAGACACCCGGTGCGATTTCTGAGCCAACCAGGTAAAAGCCGTTTCCTTTTGGGGCTTTGAGGGGGTCAGAAGTGGCTGTTTGGGTGGCGGTTGAGGTGGCTGTGTTGGTGATTGTTGCCGTATAAAGAGGTGTCGACGTTTCAGTTGCCGTTACCACTTTCACGATCTGAGTCAGTGTCGGTGCTTTGGTATAAGTCGGCAGTGGCGTGTAGGTTGGCATCGGCGTGTAAGTTGAATTTGGTGTGTAGGTTGGGTAGGCGAATTGGGTTTGTGCTATCCCTGCTAAGATAGTTTCCTGAATATCTTCGGGGCTCAACTCTTTTGAGCTTGAGCAAGCGCTGAGCAGGACGAGTACAAATAACAGCGTGACAATCTTTTTCATTCCTCACCTCATGAAACGATTTGTGTTGTTATCGGATAATTACGGCATGTTTTCGCCAAGTCCGCCGTCGCGGTCCAGACCAGCCCAATTGTAGTAGATTGTGTGGTATTGCGCGATCCTGTCATTCTAAGTAGGGAACTATCCTGCCTGTTCCGATTGTGTGGCTTTGCGCGACCCTGTCATTACAAGTAGGGAACTGGCCTGCCTGTTCCATGCCGCGGGACTGGCCCGTTTCCCGCTCCCCGCTCCCCGTTCCGCCGCCGGTGATTTGTCATTGCGAGCGATACGAAGCAATCTTAAATCCTGTCTGGTAACCTGTCATTGCGACTGTGGCAACCTGACTCATAAATCTTTCGTAGGGGAGACCTGCCATGGTCTCCCAGATTTGTCGGTCTCTATTAGCTCCCGCTCCCCGCTCCCCGCTCCCCGTCCAGCACCCTGTCATTCCGAGCGCAACACTGCCGTAGGGACGCTGCTTGTCCCGTTCCGCCGCTGGCGATTTTGATCTCTGATCATGCGGAAGGCGTCAAACCCCTTCCCTACCCAAATCATGCCGGGCAGGCAATTTTGCTTCAAATTGGACGTTGACCACGAGATTGCCCGCCAGCGCCAGAAAAACGGCTTTAATCCTGCTTCCAGGCGTGAATGTGGCTTTAGTATTGCCAGCAGAAACAAAAGCGCAAAACCGGGCAATACTGAAAGGCAGAAGTTAGGAAAGAGGAAATAGGGATTAGGGATTAGGGATTAGGGGTTAGGGGTTAGGGATTGATTCTAACTTCTAACCTATTCTTTTCAACCGTAAGTGCTTATCCACACGTTTTGTCTATACGCATTATAGTTGGAGGTTGCATGGAAAGAAGATTAGGTAACAGCAAAATGCCATCTTCTGACCACCCCACCCTTCGAACACTATCGCCACCTTCTCTGCTTAGGCTACGCGCATTAATATCGGAGGAAAAGGAAACGAAAACGGAGAACAACAGCGTACCCCCACTGCCCAACTTATTCTTTCTAACCCCATGTGCCTACTCACCTGCTTTGGCTATGCGCATTATGGTTGGAGGAAGTAGTGACCAAAGATCTGGGAGTGGAAAGCACTGAACTGCCCTACAGTTTTCCGCTCCACCCCTTTATCTCCTCTACCATTCGAATTGCTTTGCCTACGCGCATTGTCTCATGGGCGATACCATGCTTCTCGCCCTTTCTCCGCCACTTTTAATGCCTATGCGCATCAAGGTTGTTAGCTGCACAACCAAGGTAAGTTTTCTAACCTCAGTAATACAAGCGCGATTGGGTATCGGGTGATGGACGCTGATGGCAAAACGCTCTACAAAGGTTTCAGAGAACAGTATCACGATCTGATTGACCAGGCGATCAGCGAGGTTGCCACAGGGCAAAAGTCGTATTCAAACGCGTTCAGGAACGCATTGCGGCAAACAGCTGACAGCGGGATCAGGGTGTTGGATTATGAGAGTGGTTATTCGCGGCGGCTTGACAGCGCGATGCGGCAAAATGTGATTGACGGGGTGAAGGATATTGCCCATGAGATCGCGCGGCAAACAGGGGAAGAATTTGGCGCGGATGGGGTGGAGATTGACGCGCATAATCTTTGCGCACCGGATCATTTGCCTTTTCAGGGGCAGCAGTTTTCGATGAAGGAATTTGAGGAAATACAAGAGAGCTTGCCGCGCCCCTTCGGATTCTGGAACTGCCGGCATACGCACTACCCGATTTTGCTGGGAATATCGCCCCCTCTGTACACTGAGGAAGAGCGCCAGGCGATGATCGCGAATTCGACAGAGGTAAAGACCTTTGAGGGCAAGGAGTATACGGCTTATGAGGCAACACAGTTACAGCGGCGAATTGAAACGGAAATGCGAAAGAGCAAGGACCGCGCGGTTTTGGCGAAGGCAGCGGGCGATGATCTGACACGGAAGGTGGAGCAGCTGCGCTTGAACCAGTTGAAGCAGAAGTATGGGGAGATTACGACTTTGTTCAAGACTCCGGCGGCTTTGGATCGGGCGGCTGTGAGTGGGTTTAGACCGGTAGGGGTGAAAGGGTTTGAAGTGCCTAAGGTGGAAGTACCGGAAGCAAAGCCTATCAAGATTGATTTTGAGAGCGATAAGAAACAGATTGTTACGAATTTCGGAAATCAAACGGGTTATTACCCTGATACTGAGCCTGGAAGGGAGTACGCCATTGATTTGCCGGTTGTTTATAATGAGTATGCAGCTAAACATTTGAAAAGCGACGATATTCATCGTAAAAGACTTGCCTGGATTGAAGACAATTCTATGGATTTTATTAGGGCAATACGAAATCCAGAGATGATTGAAAAAGTAATGCGTTTACGTAATGACGGTCATTTTTCAGTTACCAATATAGTTAAGGTCGCGATTCCAGGGGGAGAACAATGGGAATATTTAGCGGTTGCAATATCTCTATCGAAAGATAAGCAGGGTGCTCATCAAATTACAACAATACACCCAATGAGATACAGAGATTTGTTTTACAAAATCACAGGCTTGCCAAAGAATAAGTATAAACTGGTGAAATAAAAAAAGACCGTTTCCAGTCTTTTCTTTACATTCCGTAGCCGGTGCGCGACATCCGGATCGCTCTAAGGCAGTGAGGGGCGTCTTCTCACCCCAGAATGTAAACACAGTATAGCATATAAAAAACAGAATTACAAATTTAGCGAAAAGTGATACAATTATCCAGCCCTCACATTTTTATCATTCAGAGGTACAAAAATGAGAAGACAGTCACCACACGAGATTCTTGCAGGTAAAAATAACAAAGAGGCGTTTGATAATGCTAAAGCGCTTGCTGTGTTGACATACATGTTAAAGCTGCTCAATGGACGAAGCGACAAGCACCAACTGATAAAAATGATGTACTGGATTGAACGTTCATCTATTATTGAAACCGGATTTCCTGTTTTCTTTGACCAAGCTTATTCTCTTCCTTACGGACCAATTTTAAGTCAAACTTTAGATAATATAAATTCAAGCAACTGTGAAACTTCACCCTGGTATGGATATATCAGGCTCGAAGCGCCTCACAACGTAATCTTGATTAAGGCAGGAGATCTTGATGAGTTATCTCAGTATGATGAGGAGCAAATCAAAGCGACTGTTGCAAAATTTGGCAGTACAACTTTCAATGATCGAACTGATTATTTCCACTTATTACCTGAATACACAAAAGTATCTAACGGGGAAAGAGCGGACATTTCATATCGGGTTATCCTTGAGTCAGCTTCAGATTATCTTGATTCTGATCTTGATTATGCTCTAATAGAAATTGAAAGTGCAAAATCGAGGCGATAATAATTGTTACCCAATTTTCATTGGTCTGAAGGATGTACATTTAGAAAACCAATTCTAAACAATCCAATTCCACATTTGTACATTGTTTTTGCTCACAGTCCAAAGGAACCCCGTTTATGTATGGGGGCATTTGTCAGTCGGGTGAAATCAAAAAAGGTCCCTCTATCAGAAACAAGGTTGTACCCTGGTGATCATGAATTTATCTACGAAGAATCTTATTTGGTCTATCAGTTAACCGAAACTTGGTATTACGGAGAAATATCACCTTCTATCGTGGAATACAAACCAAGATTGAGACCAGAAGTTTTGGCAAAAATTCAATCGACCTGCTTAAATTCTGTTCATCTAAAAAGAGCTTTCCGCAGGCAGTATTGCGATTGGAAAGGTATCGTCTATTTTGAATAAAACAAATCAATTCTGTTTATTAATATAGAAAAGCCATATAACATAGATGGAGATCGACTACATACCGTATCGTAAATAAATGACAAAAAGCCATCCGCCGCTTGTCAGCCCCGCCCTAAGAGACCCCCACTCAAGGGGCGGTGTGCTTTAAGGGGAAGCGGGGAACAGAAAGATCCTTACTTTGTATATTTCGCGTCGCTTCGCTCAGGATGACAGATTAAAGGCGCTATACAGGGAATAGGGATTTGATAACAGTTCGGAATGACAGGTTGCTGGACAAGATCGCGTGGGAGTTTGTCTGTAGCCACTTTTCTCACCCCCTTTAATTCCCCCTCTCCCGCAAGCGGGACGCAAGCAGTAAAGAGG
>ENA-UOOK01007196-UOOK01007196.1-fermentation-metagenome-genome-assembly--contig:-NODE-7196-length-10254-cov-4.443671_pt1 | contig 10254 bp, 9 predicted proteins | sample MGYA00245777_ERZ724023 | MGnify/ENA primary metagenome ERZ724023 (study PRJEB28704, sample SAMN03018312) | fermentation metagenome | biome: anthropogenic terrestrial biome; feature: soil; material... | reverse complement strand
ATATAAATTATTATTTGATCAGAAATTATTTTCTGATTTTTTAATTTATTAATTTTAATTTTTATCAAATACGCGTGCGCACTTTGGTAAACATGAACACATAAATATTTAATATAAAAAGAAAACGCTTGCCATACTATGGAAAAAATGCTAAAATAAGGATTATAATAAGAAAGCAATAAAAAATTAAAGATATTTATTTTATTTAACATTTTTTTATTGTTTTGTTTACTATTTATTTAGGAGTGAGAATTAATATAGTGAAAGGAAATAATGATATATTAAGGGATTTAAAAAATTAAGTTAAATTAAATGTGAAAATAATAGTAGGATTCTAGTACCTTTCAAGCTATATACTGTTTTGCTCTATTTAAATTAATAATAATGATTAAGTCAAACGGGATAACGGGATAAAAAAATGATATTAGAGGTTAGAGGAGAGATATTGTTAAAGATATAATAAAGATAACCAAAAAAGACAAAGTTAAATTCACCAATTTGCTAGTTTTAAGGTTATCTTTTTTGATATAATTATAGCATTAATTGATAGAGGAGAATCTAAAATGAATGCTACAATAACTACTACACTATCGTTCTTTAATATGCATAACATTAAACCAAACTTTAGCGAATTAGCCAGGCAACACAACATTGATCGTCACACATTAAAAAAGCATTATGATGCAGGTGGTTATAAACCTAGAAAGAAAAGAAATTATACGAGCAAATTAGATGAGTATTTAGATCTAATTAAAGACAAACTAGAAATAGTTGGAATTACTTACATAGGTATTTATAACTTCTTAGTAAATGAAAAAGGGTATCTCGGTACTTACTCTAATTTTAAAGCTTATTTAAAATCCAGAAAACTTTCCAAACCTAAATATAAATCTACCCCACATGTTAAGTATGAAACCCCAAAAGGTAAACAACTTCAAGTTGACTGGAAAGAAGATATTTCAATTATTACAAAACATGGTGAAATAATAAAGTTCAATTTATTTACAGCTACCTTAAGCTCATCAAGACTGCATTACTTCGTGTATTCTGAATCACGAACTGAAGAATCATTTATAAGATGCTTACTAGATACAATTTACCATATAGGTGGAGTTCCTAAAGAAATATTAACTGATAATATGAGCGCTATAGTTGATGTTAGAGGTAAAAAGAAAGTTAAACATCCCAAAATACTACAACTAGAAAAAGATTTAGGAATTAAAATAAGACTATGTAAAGCTAGGTCTCCAGAAACAAAAGGTAAAGTTGAATCTGCAAACAGGTTTGTTAGTAGAATATTAGCCTACAATAACGAAATAGAAGATAAAGATGATTTACTTAAAATTATTGAAAAGTTCAATAAAGCAATAAATAACGAGGTCAATCAAACAACTAATGTTGCTCCTATCATTTTATTTCAAAAAGAAAAAGAGTATTTATCTCCTATACCAACAAACTGCATGATTGACGCATACATCGTTGATAATTTAACTTGTATTGTACCACCTACATTATTAGTTAAATTTAAAGGAAATGAATACTCCGTACCAATGAAATATATTAACAAAAGAGTCAAGTTAGTTCAAATTGAAAATATACTTCACATATATTCTACTACAAAACTTGTTAGAACGCACACTATTTCAAACAAATTGATAAATTATAATAAAGAAGATTATACAGAAGCACTAAATCATTCGATTAGGAATAAAGATTTAGATATAAATAAAATTTCAGAAGAAAATTTAAAACTATTAGATTTTGGAGGAAAAGATGAATAACCAGTATTTCAAACTAAATAATAATTTAGAAACATTAAAGTTATTTGAAATGAAGAACTGTCTAGATAATGCAATAGAACGGATAAACAAGGGTGAAATGAATTTCACCGAGGCTTTATTTGAGTTAACAGAAAGGGAAATTGAATTCCAAAAACAAAGAGCAAAAACAGCAATAGTAAAAGTAGCAAGTTTCCCATTTCAAAAAACATTTGATGATTTTGACTTTAGTTTCCAACCATTACTAAATAAAGCTGAGATACTAGATCTAAAATATTTAAGATTTTTAGATAACCATGAGAATGTCTTATTTCTTGGCCCACCTGGAGTAGGGAAGACACATTTAGCTACAGCATTAGGAATGGAAAGTGCATTAAATCGAATTAGTACTTATTTTATAAGTTGTCATGATTTAATTCAGCAGTTAAAGAAAAGCCATTTAGAGAATAGATTAGAGCAAAGGATCAAACACTTCATATCATATTCAGTATTAATCATTGATGAAGTTGGTTATCTTCCATTAGATATTGAAGCATCTAACCTATTGTTTCAATTAATCGCAAAAAGATATGAAAAGAAAACAACAGTTATAACAACAAATAAAAACTTCTCAGAATGGGGAGAAGTATTTGGAGATACAGTTTTAGCTAATGCAATACTTGATAGATTATTACACCATTCAAAAGTTTTTACAATTAAAGGACGATCATATAGAACTAAAGATATTATAAAGGTGAATAAAACTAGTGAGTAAGTAGTTAAGAAAAAGATAAATTAAAAACTTTCGTCTATTTACCTAAGGGGGAACACATTTCCCCCTAACCCCCATTGGTTAAAATAACATTATCTTTTTTGGTGAAATTATAATTAACATTTAACATCAATATTAGTTTGTTTGTCTTTAAATAACAAGCGAGACTTTAATATTATTATAATTTCTAATGGTTATTAATATTGAAAAATCTTGAATTGTCATGTAATGATATAACAACAAAAATTTAAAAAAATATAGTCATTATATTAATATGAATATATTAAATGGTCATAAAAAGCAAAAAAATGTAACAAAATATAATTTTATGTCTTTTTTATGGAACATAATAGGCTTATTTAAAATGTCTTTTGTAATGTGATTATAAATAAGTGAAATGAATAAAAAAAGCAATTCTATTAATCACATAATAATATGTTTCTTCTGTAAACAAATTAATTCATAATATATAATAATTTTCTTAGATTTGCTAGTTTTCGCAGTATTAATAAAAAGTGTTTAAGAATTAGTATTGCCTTGATTTTAGGAGATTAACCTAGAACTCTCCACCCTTTTATAAATAATCTTCTCAAAAATGGTTTGTGATAGCATAAATAATAAAATAATCATCTCTTATGATGATTATTTTTTTGATTTCGTATTTTTATAAGTTCTAATCAAATAAGTTGAGATTACCCAAACAATGATAAAGACGGTAAACTCAAATACCGGCAATTTAAATGAAATATCATGAAGATATGATTTTAAATTAAATTTAGTGGCTATTAAGATAGATGATAATGCTAACACAATAATAATAAAGATAAATGAATATTTTTTTAGTTTTTTAGTTTCTTTAATTGAATCAGATACAGTTGATCCATCATTTAAACGTATAAAATTCATCTTCAATCGATTTAATACATATATAGCGGCAACACTTAATGTTACCTGGAAAATATATCTCAAGACAAAAATTATTGCTTCTACTGTTTTAATATCCAGATTATTTAATGTAGCTATTATACTAGATACACTTTGAAAAATAATATTTGAAATAATAACTGAAATCAAAACATAAAATAAAACTTTAGTAATTGTGTTTGATGTTGTATTACGTTTTACATTAATAAACCTTAATCCTAAGTACAAGAAAAATATACAATAATAAACAGAAGACACAGCAAATTGTAATACGGAATAGCTTGTACTCTGATAAACTCTAGCAAATTGTTCGGAAATAATATGCGGATTTATAAAGAAAAGCAAAACAAATACACTAGTTACTGATAATATTGAAAGCAAGATTATTTCCCATGGTAATACTTTGTTTTGTTTTGCTCGATATAATAAATAAAGCATTGGCCAAGATGTAATAAGCATAAATAATAATATTCCTAATATTAATGTAAAATTATTATGCAATAATAAGTATCTTAAATTATTACCGACAAAAGTAAATGGATATAAAAATATTGACACGAGAGAATCATAATGGCTTGATCCATATATAAATCCTAATGCAATAAAAAATAATGAATAAACTATCCAAAAGATTTTCCTTTTCATTTCTATCCTCATCTCTATTATTATTATAGTGCAATTTTAAAGGTTTGTCAATGAATATGTTTCAACCGTTTTACTTATGAACAATAGAGATTCTTAACTTATCTACCTTTTATTAAATTTCATATTTAACTCTACAACGTCATTGCTAATTTTTATATAGTATATTTATTGATAAATTTATTAGTGATAAACATCTATAAACTAGATATCAAAATATTTATCATCAAGAATATCTGTCTTAATTGTATCTATTGCCTTTAAAACTAATTACTTATTATCATTTGGCATGAGTATTTAAAAATATATAATATCTTTGTTAATTAACCCTTTATTCATTTTCCTCATAACATAACAATACTATTTTAAATTTCTACAATTGGTGAAGTAGCTAAGAATCTTACAAAGTCTACATCTATAGATATAGACTTTATTTCGTTCATAAAATTTCTATAACCTCTATCGTTGTGAAATAAGATTTTAATTCATTTTAAATGTTCATTTAACCAATTTATAACATCATTGTATACTTCTTCTTTATTTTTTTCATTATGCATTTCATGTCGTCCACCTGGATACAATTTTAAACTTACGTCGATAATTTTAGCTTTTTTTAATTGGTGATATAATTTTTTAGTATTTTTTCCTTGATTACCTACTGGGTCCTTGTCCCCTGAAAAAAGATAAATGGGTAATTGTGCAGGAATAAAAGATAATCCGCTGTAAATCGACTTAAAATTCGTTAATAAATCTTTATAAAATGAAACTGAGAACACAGTACCGCAATATGGATCATTTACATATGCATCCGCAATACTTTCATCACGACTTAGCCAATCAGCACTAGTACGATTAGGCTTGAACTTTTTATTATAAGGTCCAAAAATTAGATTATAAACAAATTTACTTTTATATTTTCGTCCTTTAATTTTAGTAAAAATTTTTGTAATTAAAACACCAATATTAATAATAATTCCTTTATTTAAAGTACTTCCCGATAGAATAACGCCATCAATTTGGTCACCATAAAGTTGTATATAATTCGTTGAAAGAAAAGACCCTAATGAATGTCCATATAAGAAAATCGGCATTTCCGGATATTTAGCTTTTACGAATTCAATGACTTCAAATAAATCCGCAACCATTATATTAATATTATTAATATCCGACATATAGCCGACATTCTCAATTGAACCAGCAGTCATTCCATGACCTCGTTGATCATAACCAATTACTGTATAACCATTATTTGATAAAAAACTAGCAAAATGATCATAACGTTTAATATGCTCTGCCATTCCATGACAGATAACAACTATCCCCTTTTTAACTTGTGACTCCCATACAAATCCTTTAACGATAAAATCTAATCCAACATTAATATCAATTGCAATTCTATTCATTATTTATAAATACTTTCTCCAATTTTAGGAGCTTTTACATCAAAATTCGAAGCAATTGTTGCCCCAACATCAGCGAATGTTTGACGTACTCCTAAATCAATTCCTGACATAATTGGATTATATGCTAATAAAGGAACATTTTCTCTTGTATGGTCAGTTCCAGTATGTAGGGGATCATTTCCGTGATCAGCACAGATGATTAGTAAATCTTCATTCTTAATTAAAGGTAACAAATCATGTAAATCATGATCAAATTCTTCTACTGATTTTGCATAACCTAAAGCATTACGACGATGACCATAAAGAGCATCAAAATCTACAAGATTTACAAAGCATAATCCATTAAAACCAGTTTTGGCTGCTTGAATGGTTAATTCCATACCATGATGGTTACTTTTTGTTTTAAAGAATTTTGTTATACCTTCGCCATCAAATATATCATTTATTTTACCGATAGCAATTACATCGTAATTACTATCTTTTAAATAATTAAGAACTGTCGGTTTATAAGGTTTTACAGCATAGTCATGACGATTAGGAGTTCTTGTAAAATTAGAACTATTTGTGCCAATAAATGGGCGAGCGATTACTCTTCCAACTAACCATTTTGGATTATCTAAAGTGATTTTTCTCGCAATCTCACAAATGTGGTAGAGTTCATCTAATGGTACTATTTCTTCATGAGCTGCAATCTGAAGAACAGAATCAGCGGAAGTATATACAATTATATCTCCAGTACGCATATGTTCTTCACCCATATCTTTAATAATCTCCGTACCACTCGCGGAAATATTACCAATTACTTTTCTACCTGATTCATTTTCAAGTTTACTAATTAGTTCTTGAGGAAAGCCAGTATCATTAAATGATGGAAAAGGTGATGTAACTTCCAACCCCATTAATTCCCAGTGGCCAGTTAAAGTATCCTTTCCAACAGATAATTCTTGCATACGACCATAAGATGCAATTGGGTTATCAGTAATTTTGGTATTGTTTACATCAGTAATATGTGCAATTCCCATTTTTTCCAAAGTTGGAATTGAAAAATCAGGTTTACTATAACTCAAATGTTTTAAAGTGTTAGTACCATAATCACCATACTTTTCAGCATCATGGGCTTCTCCAACCCCAACAGAATCTGCAACAATTACAAATATTCTTTTGAATTTCATTATTTTCCTTTCTTGCTTCGAGGATGAGCATTTAAATAGATTTCTCTTAATTTTTGATTATTAATATGGGTATATATTTCTGTTGTGGAAATATTTTCATGCCCTAGTAATTCTTGAATGAAACGTAAATCAGTCCCTGTTTCTAATAAATGAGAAGCAAAGGAATGGCGAAGCATATGTGGGTGAACCTTTTTAGTAATTCCAGCAGCTTTAGCTCTTTCTTTTAAGATAACATTAAACATATTTCTAGTCATTTTATCTCCTAAACGATTCAAAAACAAGTATCGATTGTGTTTTTTAGCGTTTACATAAGTTGGACGACTATCTTTAAGATAAATATTAAGCATGTCTATCGCGATTTCCCCAACAGGAACAATACGCTCTTTATTACCTTTTCCTAAAATTTTTATAAATCCCATATCTAAATGGAGATCACTAGTTTCTAAATCAACTAATTCAGAGACTCGTAATCCACAAGAATATGCTAATTCAATCATTGTTCGTTCACGAATATCTTTAGGTGTTTTTAACTCAATTGCTTCAATTAAAGTTTCAACCTCAGAAATAGATAAAATGACAGGTAACTTCTTCTCTTGTTTTGGAGAATCAATTAATTCCGAAGCATTTATATTAGTATATTTCTCCAAAACCATAAATTTATGAAAAGATCTTATCGCCGTTAAATTACGTGCTCTGCTTGTACCCTGTAAATTCCTTCTTTTTAAAGAAGAAAAATAATCCCTAATGTTCTCAACCGTGATATCTTTGGGGTCTTCTACGAAACAATATTTTTTTAGATATGCAACATAATTTTTAATATCTCTAGTATAATTGCTACAAGTGTTTTTACTTAAGCGTAATTCACCAGTTAAATAATATTCATATTCTTTTACGACTTCATCCATATATACCACCTATGATTTCAATAATAATACTATATAAAAATATCCCTATTGTTATTACAACTAATAATTTATTATAATTATCCATAGTAAGATGATTATAATTTTGTTTATTATATGATATCATAATTGCTTGATAAGTTAAAACAAAAAACATTGGAATAAATATTACAATTTCAACTAATGAAAGCAATAATAGATAACTAAAATTTATTTTACCTAAAAATAAAATTAAAATTCCAAAGGTAAATCCACGGAAATAAATTATAAATAAAGTAAATAAATAACCTATCATTGATAATCCAAATAACCATATCAGAATAATATACCAATAATTCAAGCTAAACGTTTGCATTATACCCCATATAGTTATTCCTTTATTATCTAATGATATTGTTGCTGGAGATACAATAATGAAACTTGAAATAATGCCACTGATATAAATAGTTGATATCATGATTAAAAGTCGATTATTTCGAAAGTTTCGCATATATCCTCCTAAACAAAATGAACTAGAATAGTATTTGAAAGATATAGCTTTGATTTAGGAATATAGATATTATCGTTTATGTTTACTAATAATTGTTGATTAATTAAATCACGAATAATTGGAAAAACAGAATATATATCTTTATTAAATTTTTTCTTGAAATGAGAAATGCTGACTCCTGATACTTTTCTTAACCCCAAAATCATTTCTTCTTGCATTTGTTCTAAAAAAGTTAGTTGTTTCTTTTCTAATAATTGGAGATTTTCTTCATCAATACCGCGATAATATTTTTCTAGATTCATAATATTTGTATATCTTACATTATCAATATAGTAACTTGCTCCGGCTCCTATTCCTAAATAATGGTTATTATTCCAATAAACTAAATTATGTTTACTTTCCATATTAGGCTTGCTATAATTGGAAATCTCATACTGATGATAGCCTTTATTATGTAAAAAGCGATTAAGTTTTTTATATATAACAAATTCTCGATCTTCATCCAACATCGTGAATAACTTTTTATCATACCTATAATGTAAAACTGTCTTGTCTTCAAGTATTAAAGAATACGCGGAAATATGAGGGATTTTTAACTTCGTTAAGTATTTTAAATCTTTCTTTACAACCTTAAAACTATCTTCAGGTGTTGCATAAATTATATCAGCATTAATATTTTTAATACCACTATTTTGTAATAGTTTAATAGCATTAATTGCATCTTCAGCAGTATGGTTACGCGTATTAAAACTTTGCACACCTAAACTAACACGATTAATATGATGTTTTTTAATTAGATAAATAAATTCTTTATTAATATCATTGGGATTGGCTTCAATAGTAAACTCTGTGACCTTTTTAAAATCTAGATTCTCCCATAATGTAGAAAGTAACTTATCTAACGATTCATGGGGAAGTGATGATGGTGTTCCCCCACCAATATAAACAGTGCTAATATCATTAAAAAGAGATTTTTTTAAATCAATCTCTTTTACTAAATAATCAACATATTGGATTTTATTTTTTGGTTTTGCAACCATTTTATAGAAGTCACAGTATGTACATATTTTACTACAAAATGGGATATGTACATAAAGTGCCTGTAATTTATCTTTATTTTTCATCATCAAGACTTAAAACAGCCAAGAAAGCAGATTGAGGTATATCAACACTACCAACTGATTTCATACGCTTCTTTCCTTCTTTTTGTTTATTTAAAAGTTTCTTCTTACGGCTTACGTCCCCACCATAACATTTGGCAATAACATCTTTTCGTAAAGCTTTAATTGTGCTACGAGCAATAATTTTATTAGCAACAGCTGCTTGTACAGGAATCTCAAACAAATGTCTTGGTATTAAATCTTTTAATTTCTCAGTGATGGCTTTACCACGATTATAAGCAAAATCTTTATGTAGAATGATACTTAAAGCATCGACTTTTTCTCCATTTAACAATATGTCCATTTTTACAAGTTTAGATTGTTTATACTCTTTGAAAGAATAATCAAAGGATGCATAGCCTTTAGTACTAGATTTTAATCGATCAAAGAAATCATAAACAATTTCTGCTAAAGGCATTTCATAAGTTAAAGTTACTCTTAGTTGGTCTAAATAAACCATGTCTTTAAAAATTCCTCGTTTTGTTTGACATAGTTCCATTACTGTGCCTACATATTCATTTGGTAACATGATTGTAGCATTGACATAAGGTTCTTCAATACGATTAATTTTTTCGGGAACTGGAAAATCAGCTGGGTTATCGATGAATTCTATTTTGCCATCAGTCAAATAGACATTATATTTTACTGATGGAGCCGTAGCAATAATTTCAATTCCTGATTCTCTTTCTAATCGCTCTTGAATAATATCCATATGTAATAAACCTAAAAAACCAATACGAAAACCAAATCCTAAGGCTTGTGATGTTTCAGGTTCATAAACTAAAGCTGCATCATTTAATTTTAGTTTTTCTAAAGCGTCTTTTAAATCTTCATAACGGGAATTGTCGATTGGGAACATTCCACAAAAAACCATAGGATTTAAGCGGCGATATCCAGGTAATGGTTTTTCAGCTTGATTATTTGCTAGAGTTATTGTATCACCAACATGGATATGTTCAATATCTTTAATAGCAGCTGATAAAAAGCCAACATCACCAACAGATAAATAATCACGTTGTTTTTCCTTAGGAG
>ENA-UOOK01007194-UOOK01007194.1-fermentation-metagenome-genome-assembly--contig:-NODE-7194-length-10255-cov-4.923922_pt1 | contig 10255 bp, 13 predicted proteins | sample MGYA00245777_ERZ724023 | MGnify/ENA primary metagenome ERZ724023 (study PRJEB28704, sample SAMN03018312) | fermentation metagenome | biome: anthropogenic terrestrial biome; feature: soil; material... | reverse complement strand
GAATATTTATGCAAGCAAATGCATAATTATTACTTTTTGCAGCGGAATCAACTATTGAGGAGAGGAAAAAATGGAAATTATTAGTGGATCGCAAATAGCCCAGGAAATAAGGCAGAAGGTAAAAGAGAGGAATGAACAGGAGGGCATCAGCCCTTGCCTGGCCATGATTTTGGTGGGCGGCCAAAAAGAAGACCTCCATTATGTCGGTCTCAAAGAAAAAGCGGCAGCGGCCACTGGAGGGAAATCCCGCCTGCTCCATTTGCCGGAAGATAGCAGCCAGCAGGAACTGATGGCAAAAATCGCAGAACTAAACCAGGATGAGCAGGTGGACGGCATTTTGTTGCAATTACCCCTTCCGGCTGCCCTGGAGGAACAGACAGACGAAATACTGGCAGCTATCCGCCCGGACAAAGATGTCGATGGTTTTTCTCTGGTGAACCGGGGCCGGATGAGCGGCGACAACCCCAGCTTTATCAGTTGTGCGGCCCTGGCCTGCCTGGAGATCATCGAGCGCTTTTTCCCCTCCCTGGCGGGGAAAAAAGCAGTACTGGTGGGAGACTCCTTTGATTTGATAATTCCCCTGGCCACGATAATGATTAAGAGAGCCTGCCAGTTGAGCGTTCTGCCCTCTTACGAACCCGGACAGGCCTCAGGAGCAGATATTTTGGTAATAGAAAAAGGCCGGGCGGGAATAGTTCAAGCGGAAGGACTCGCACCGGGTGTTTTGATTATTGATGCCGGATTCTACTGGGGTGCCGGAGGCGTATGCGGCAATGTCGACCGGGCGGCCCTGGAAGGACAAGGATTTGAGGCCCGCTTGTTGCCGGTACCTGGCGGCATGGGGCCTATTCTGATAGCCAAACTTATGGAGAATCTGGCCCAGGCCGCCAGGCAAAAGCGGTACTAGCTATGAAAGAGATTCTGACGGTTACTGAGCTCAACAGCTATATAGCCAATCTGCTCGATAGCGACCCCTTTCTCGGCCAATTATGGCTGCGGGGAGAAATATCCGGTTTCAGGCTATACCAGCAGTCCGGGCATATGTACTTTACCCTGAAGGATGAAGACAGTACCATCAGTGCCGTAATGTTTAAAAGCCGGGCCAGAGGCTTGAAATTTAAACCCAAAGACGGAATGGAAGTGCTCTTGCGGGCTTCGGTTTCCGTATTTGCCCGGCAGGGGAAATACCAGCTCTATGTGGAGGAAATGCAGCCTTACGGCATCGGCGGACTGTTTCTCTACCTGGAAGAACTGAAAAAAAAGCTGGCGGCCAAGGGGTACTTTGCCCCGGAAAGGAAAAAAGCCATACCGGCCTTCGTGCAGCGGGTGGGAATCGTAACTTCCCAGGATGGAGCCGCTTTGCGGGACATCTGCCGCATTCTGAAGCAAAGGCACCCGGGGGTGGAAGTGGTTCTGGCACATAGCTCAGTACAGGGCAGTGAGGCTCCGGGCGAGCTGGCTGAAGGCCTGCGTCTATTGAATATCTACGGTGGAGTAGAATTAATTATTATAGGTCGTGGGGGAGGTTCCTATGAAGACCTCATGGCCTTCAACAGCGAATTGGTAGTACAGGCTATTTATGAATCCAATATTCCGGTAATCTCAGCGGTCGGCCATGAGGTGGATTTTACCCTGGCCGATCTGGTGGCCGACCTCAGAGCCGCTACCCCAAGCCAGGCGGCCAGCCTGGCAGTGGCCGACATGCAAGCCCTGTCCCGCCAGCTGGACAATTACCAGCAGCGCTTGCTGCGGGCCATGCAGCGCAAGCTGCTCTATTATACGGAAATAATTGACCGCCTTATGATGAAGCGGATTTGGAAACAGCCCCGTTCCCTGCTCCATATGCGGGAGGAACTGCTCAGCCAGCTGGAAAAGAGGCTGAGCCGGGGGATGACGGAGACTTATCGGGAAAAGAAAATGCGGTTGTCAATGAACGTGGCTGCTTTGGACAGCCTCAGTCCCCTGAAAATCATGGAAAGGGGCTATGTATTGCTGCAAAAAGAGGGTCGTATTATCAGAGATGAACAGCAGGTGCAAATTGGTGACCGGCTGGAAGTGGCTATGAGGCACGCCGATCTGGGGATTGAGGTCATCAAAAAGGAGAGGGTAAAGAGATGGAAAAGCTGAGTTTTGAGCTGGCCCTGAAAAAACTGGAGGAAAGTGTGGAACAGCTGGAATCAGGTGAGTTGGAACTGGAAGAATCCATCAAGGTTTTTGAGCAAGGTATTGAGCTATCCCTTTTTTGCCGTAAGGAACTATCCCAGGCGGAAGGGAAAATTCAACGGCTGGTTAAGAACCTGGGCGGGGAATTTGAACTACTGGATTTTGAAGTGTGAGGTAATAGGCTATGAATTTTGATTTAGAGCACTTTCAGGAAGAAATTAAACAACGCAAAGAATTTGTTGACAATTGCTTAATAGGTTGCTTGCTCCCGCGGGATAGCGACCCCCCGTTGATTCACCAGGCCATGCATTATGCCGTTTTTAACGGAGGGAAAAGGCTCAGGCCCATAATGGTCCTGGAGGGGGCGAAGATTGCGGTGGGAGAAGCCGAGCAGGCGATTCCGGCGGCCTGCGCCCTGGAAATGATTCATTCCTATTCCCTGGTTCACGATGACCTGCCCTGTATGGATGATGATGATTTCCGCCGCGGGCAGCCCACCTGTCACCGGGTTTTTGGCGAAGCCAACGCGGTCTTGACCGGTGATGGCTTGCTTACCGCCGCTTTTGAGCTCTTGAGCAGAGAAAACGGCACTTCCGGGATAAAGCCCGATATCATGCTCCGGGTGATAGCTGAAATTGCCCGGGCTGCCGGCAGCAGGGGAATGATTGGAGGGCAAATCCTGGACCTGGAAGCGGAAGGTAAGATTATTGATTATGAGAGCTTGAGGAAGCTGCATTGTTTGAAAACCGGCCAGTTGTTCCGGGCGGCCCTCAGAGCCGGAGCCATAGTGGGCGGAATAGGGGAGAAGGGCTTGCTGGCCCTGAGTGACTATGCCGATAATTTCGGACTGGCTTTTCAGATCAGCGATGATATCCTGGATGTGCAGGGAGATGCGGCTCTTACCGGCAAAAGCATGGGCAGCGACGCCCGCAAGGAAAAGAACACCTATCCCAGCTTGCTGGGCCTGGAGAAGTCCCGGCAGCTACTGGAAGAAAGCATTGCCACCTGCCTCCACAGCCTGGAGCTTTTTGGCCCCGAGGCCGAATTCCTGCGCCAACTGGCCTGCTACACCCTGTACCGCAAGAGCTGATACAGCTTTGCTATGTCTTATATGGCAGAATATCATTATAAAACTATTTTGCAGCTGGCGAAATCGGCCCTGTTTCCGTGCTATTTTATAGTTGCCGGACAATAGTCGTGTATAATATTTTCCTTTATATCTATGGATATTCCACCGGTTGAAGGGGATTGTTTTCCAGAATCTCTTCCACTTCTTCATATCCGGTTGGAAAGGCAAAGTTATAGCGCGCTGGCAGAGCAAAAACATATTTTGCATTGCTTCCAAGTTCTTTGGGCCCGATAGGTGCGGCACCGATATGGAATTCATTTTCTTGAAGCGAGTTCCACTGACTGGTGGTAAAGACCATAATGGGAATATCCTGTCGGGGGTTATCCGCGGTCCATTGGGGATGCCGGATAGAAATCATGGGACCGGTTTCAACTATTGCCGCTCCTTGTGCATCTCCCGTAGCCAATCCCTCCCATTGGCTATTTACAATAGTATAGCCTTTCCAGTTTTTTGGCAGAGAAAAATTAAAACCATAGAAGGTATTTTTATAGGTAATTGAATCCGCATCCTCATAATCACCTGGAGTGACAGAATCAATCAGCCAGCGTTTCTCAAACTTTTTGGCCACCAGAGTAATTGGACGCTTTGCGGCAAACCCGCCGTTTTCCTTCTCCTTGCTCGTAACTTCTATAATTTCGCCATTAACTTCGTATATACCCTCTGAAGTTTTTTTCATTTCCTGAATTTCTATACGCTCCGGCCACGGGCTTGAAACCAAACGACCGGGCGCATTTTGGGGGTCGTTTTGCCATATTTCAAGCAGAGCCGGCGACAGAAATTCGCTGTAATTTTCCTGCATGCTTTTTTTCAAAACATCCACTGGGGCTTGAAGTGATACTTTTTGCAGTTTGCTGCCAAAGCTTCTTACCAGGTTCGCTACGGCGGCTTCATCACTTTCTTCGGCTGGCTGTTGCTGTTCCTCTTTTTGCCCTGGATTTTGCGGTTGATTCCCTTTTACCCCGCAAGCAAAGAGGGAGAAACTCAGTAATAGGATTAATGAAAGTATAAGTGCTTTTTTCATATCCATCCTCCTCTCCTTATTTATACGCATTGCACGCGAATTCATTTCAGTAGTATTCAACTGCGGAGCCTAACCCGCTTCCAGTTCGGATCCTAAAGCCCGGTACAGCCAACGCTTGCGCTGGTACACGATAATGAAAACCAGCGAGCGCAGCAGCCAGTCGATAACAAATACCACCCATATCCAGGCTATAGAAAGCTCCAGGACTTTAATCAGCAGATACATTATGGGTATACGGAAAGCCCAGGTAGCCAGGGTAGTGACATACAAAGGCGTACGGGTATCTCCGGCCCCTTTTAAGATACCGGCCAGGGTCATGCTCAGGGCAATGGTCAGCTGCTCAAACGCGGCAATTCGGACCAGACTGCCCGCCAGGGTGATAAGCACCGGGTCATTGGTAAATATCCGGGCAATGGCCTGGGGGAAACAGAAAAACACTACTCCCAGGAAGCCCATTAAAAGGATTGCCAGTTCCAGCGAACCCCGCGCCATCTTCTGCACCGCCAGGCGATCCCGGGCTCCTACCGCCTGCCCCACCAGCGCAGTAGCGGCAATAGCCACCCCAAAGCCGGGCATGATGGAGAGGGATTCCACCGCTAAGGCCACCTCATGTGAAGCATAGGCGGTAGTACCCAGAAAGACTATTAGGAAGACGGAAACCAGGCCGGAAACAGTTAAAAAGAACTGCTCCCCCATGCTGGGAAGGCCCAAGCGGAAGATGTTTTGAATGATAGGCCAGTTCAGACGCTCGGAAAGGCGAAATTTTACCTTTAAGCCACCCCGCCCGCCGAAAAAATACCAGCAGGCCATCACCAATCCCACCACATGTGCCAGGGAAGAAGCCAGGGCCGAGCCGGCCACTCCCAAGGCCGGCATCGGTCCCATTCCGTAAACCAGAATATAATTTGCCGCGCAGTTTACTATATTAACCACGAAAGCAATAGTCATGGGAATGTCGGTGCGGCCCAGTCCCCGGTAGACCGAATTAATAATATAGAGGGTCAAAGCCACCGGCAGTATGCTAAAGACGATATGGATATAAAGCAGGGCCAGGCGCTCAACTTCCGCTTCTACGGCAAATAGCCCCACAAAAGGCTCTGCCAGCCATAATCCCAGGACAGCCGCTGCTATTCCCACTACTACTGCCAGCATAAAGCTCTGTCCCGCCACCCGGCTGACCTCCAGGCGCTTGCCGGCTCCTTTGGCCTGAGCCACCAGAATTGCGGCTCCTATACCCAGCGACTCCAGCAAGAGCACCAGTCCAAAAAATATCTGCGCTCCCAGGGCCACCGCCGCCAGCGGTACCGCCCCCAGCCGTCCTACAATGGCGATATCCACCACCCCAATAAGCATGTAGAGGATCATTTCCATCATGGCCGGCAAAGCCGTTTTAAATATTCTCTTCCTGATAAGTGGTTCTTTTATAATAAGCAGAGATAGCTTTTTCATCCGTTTCTTCCTTATTTCGTCTTATCCGATAACTTAGTATAGCCGCCCGCGGCAAGACTGTAAACTAGGAAGGGGATTTTGCATGAGGAAGCTCTCTACTGCTTTATCGCTGCTTGTTCCCTCCGCCTGAATAGAAGATATGAGTATGGTATGGGAGATGCTGGTACTGGCAGAAGAATAGATCTTGCTGCTCCGCTAGCACTTAAACTGCTTATCAAAGAGCAAATTTTTCGGGAGGTATTGTACTAGTATAATGGTGAGGTTTTGAACACCATATGTAGCGGTGGGTACACCCGGAAACAGGGTTTTTGCAGTAGAACCAACAATAGACTAGATGCAATCGGCTTTGATAAGCTAAAGAAATTCGTGTATGATATCTTTAGGTTAGATGAGGAGGCCGGTTTTATGCCAAACATTAAATCCAGTACGGACTTAAGGAACAATTACAATGAGATCTCGACATTCTGCCGTGAAAGCAGAGAACCCGTTTTTATTACTAAAAATGGGCAGGGAGATTTGGTTGTTATGAGCATTGAGACCTACGAGATGCTTAACGGCAAACTTGAACTTTACCGTCTGCTTGATGAGGGCAGGGCCGCAGTAAAAGAGGGAAGAAAGCGCCCGCTGGAAGATGTGATGCAAGACATCAGGCAGGAAATAACTGATGGCAAATTATAGGGTTGACGTATCGGAACCTGCCGAAAAAGATCTACGTGATATTGTCCGATATATCTCTGCGCAACTATCAGCACCAATGACCGCATTGAAGATGATGGACAACGTTGAGAAAGCTATTATGGGTTTAGCAGTCATGCCGCAAAAATGCCCTCTTGTGACTGATGAACGGCTTGCAATGATGAAATATCGAAAGCTAATCGTAAAGAATTATATTGTCTTTTTCACTATAGATGAAAAGTCAAAGGTTGTTGATGTTGAGAGAATCCTTTATGCAAGGCGCGACTGGCGTCATATCATTTGAGGTTAAACATATTGTGAAGACAAGGGACGAACTGTAAGTCTATTGAGGTCAGAAATGTTAAAAGACAAACCGTTGAAATTATAATGTACAACAATGCGCTGTTTTAAGGCTTCATGCATTGGCTTTTCCAGTTTTCCATTCATATGCGGCAGTCCTACCATGATAAGGGCAAAGCAGTCCATGGAGTCAAACTCCTGGTTCATGAGCAGCTTGAAATCCCGAAGTATATCGGTATTAAGATAATCCGCAGCGGTTATGCAGAAATCTTCCAGCAGGCCAAGCTATATCTTTTTGTTCTTTAAAAACAGCGCCTTCCAGGTATATATTGTGGAAGCTGCAATACCGTATTTTTCACTGATTTTTTCGATGGTCAGGCAATAGTCTTTTAATACTGCGAGTATGAAAAGGAGGCTGTAGGAGCGGTAAGGGATGAGAAATTCCGGGAGCAGAGCATGAGTATGCCCGCAAGAATCACACTTGTAGCGTATGATTATTACCAGATAATTTATACGTTGTCCTTTTTCGAAAGCTATTATGTAACGTTCATATGTATCATGCCTCTTCCAGTCTGGATATTTATTACGGCAAACAGGGCAAGGAAATTTAAAGGGATTAAATTTCCTTGTATATGCCTGGTATAGTTCATATGCGGTAACTTTCAGGAAGTTAATCTTTTGCAGGAGTCCGAAAAATCTCAGCATTTTAAGCTATCTGCCACAGCATTTCTTGTATTTTTTTCCGCTTCCACAGGGACAAGGATCGTTTCTGCCAATTTTTTCGGACCTTATGGGCGTATTTATATATTTCATGGGATTCAGTTTTGCAAAAGTCTTTGCCTCTTTCTTTAATATAGCTGCTTCTTGCTGTTTGCCTAATTTCTCGTATAAATCTATAGCTCTATCCAGAACATCTGCCCGATCATTTATACTCTCTCTTGATAATGCTTTTTTTAAAATCTCCTCTGATTTATCAAGGTTCAAAGGGTCTTTTGATTTATCAAACCAATAACAGTCGGACCAGCCTATGTATCCCCAACCCCAGTCGGGATTAGCCTCAAGCCATGTACTGTATAAGTGATCGCATTTTTCTTTATCGCCCAGGCTATAATGAGAATCGGCTATGGCTCTGCGGGTGTTTTCAACCAGCAAACCCTGCTCTTTACCGCATAATTCAAGCATTTCTTCGCAGTAGGCAATTCTTTTTTGAAAATATTCTTTATTCGAAATTCCGGCATTATGAAGCTCAGCTTCAAGATCCTGGATATAGTTTGACAGAAACTGGCTCCAATTATATTTGGTTTGTAATTCCTCGATATTGCTAACTTGAGCTTCTATTATGGCTGCTTTAATGTCTTCCCAGGCATCTAACCAGGCATCGCAGGCAGAAGCTGTATTTATTCTAGTAGATAATCATAGCCAATCATAATCTTTTCATCAATATTTTTGAAATCTATCATAGTCCAACCTCTCTGCTTCTATATTTTAAGTTCTATTTTATTATTTTTCCAGTTTGAGTACATGGACATGATTTGATTTTGCTGCTCTACAGACTCTCTGCTCCAAATAAAGTGTCTCTCACTCAACGGATTAATGGCTCTATTTATCCGGACAAGTGGCTCTAACTGACCAGACTGGTTCCAATTAGGGGTGGAATACCCACAGGTTGGATGTTAGTATAAGAACAAGCTGTTTTGCAGCCATAAACGGGAATATGTAATATTGATGCTGACTGACGATTTTATGATATTTGGGGATTTATTCAAGAGCATCTTCTGAGGGGTAGGTGCTTTTAAGTATGGGTTGACAAGTGGATAGCACAATATACAGTGGTACCATCTCGTTTAACACACTATATATTGATTGGTTTTATTGCAAAAGTTAATTATGCAAAAGTCTCAATTAAAAAGATACAGAATATGTTCTGTTACAGGGCATCTAAATAATAGGAGTCATTTATTTATATGGCTGCAAAAGAAAGCTATGAAAATATAGAATTTAAAGAATGCCTAAGATGACAACTAAAAGGGGGCAAATTAATGATCTTTAAGGAACTATTGAGAACCGTTGCATTTAATGATGTTTGGGCAGAACTGTATAAAGAATACTCTCTAAAGGACGAGGCTTTTGAGGTGTACCTAAAAGTTTTCAATCAACTGAAGGAATTAACTCCGGTGCCAAATCATGATGGCTTTCGTTTGGCTGTCGTAAAGGTTGAGGATGGGTTTGAACCGGGAAAATTTGTCTATGATGTTTGGGGAATTAAGCCTGGAGATAAAGAACATTATGCATTAGAAATGTTACCTTGGAAAGAATGGTTATCCTTAATAGTTGTCGAAAGGTGTGTTGAAGTATATGGTTCAGCAACTGTTGTGGCACATTCATTATATGAAATAACTTTTTTCGGTTATGATGCTGTTGATGTTGAAGCTAAAATTGAAAAGGAGTTCGAAATATTAAAAGAACGTCAGGAAGAAATCGAAAATGGTACAGCGAAGTCTGTTTCTTGGGATGAATTGTGTAAAGAGCTCGGATATGTGGATAGCCGTACAGAGGACGAGAAAAGGCTGGAACATAGACGATTTGAACGTATTATGGCTGAAAATAAAAGAATTTATGAAATGCTATTATCATAGAATTTTTGCACTGCTTATCGGTATTGGGTAAGAATATAATAAATTCCGCCAACTTCGGTGACCAGGCCTTTTATGGATACAAACAACGGTGCCACCAAACTGATAAAAGATGGACAGAGAATCCGGGTAAATGGAACTGAAGGCTATATAGAAATCCTATAATGGAGGAAGATGTTTCTTTCCTCCTGGGAAATTTAATTGAAGATGAAAGCCAAGAAGGCGGCCCGAACAGGGCTGTTTTCCTAAAACACCAGCGCCTGTTTTTCCCAAAATTATGTTAGAATGATTATATCTAAGATTAGGTGGGATAGCGAAACTGCAAATAGACGGAGGTACCGGCATGGAAAAACGGATCCAGGATGAATTGAACGTCCTCAGGTGACGCGGGGACGGTTTTCTTGTCATATTATTTCTCGCTTTTGATTTGGATATAAATCGCTCAACCATCTATGCTTCCCCTGTGAAAACCCTAAAGAGAATTCCTACAGTGTGAAAAGGGATCTGCGCTCCCTCTTTTCTCCCAAGGCTGAAAGGGTTATTCGGGTACTTTTTCCGGTTGGTCCCGCGCCTATTACAATTACATCGTACATTCTCTACCTCGTGATTTTTCTATTCCCACTCAACTATTGAGTTTATTTGATTGCGGGGTCTTGCGATAGATAAGAATAGATAATAGATAAGAATTTGCTTTTTCCAGAACAGCATACCACAAGGTATTAAATAATGGTTCAGGCATACTTGAGAACTGAAATGGGGTTGAAATTTCATGATATTGCGGAATATGCAGCCGGTGAGGGAAGAGCATCTTGCTGGTTTCATCAAATTTGAACAGCTTTCAGAAACTCATCCGGAATTCGGGCATGGTTAAATAAACTATATTAA
>ENA-UOOK01007192-UOOK01007192.1-fermentation-metagenome-genome-assembly--contig:-NODE-7192-length-10257-cov-88.646736_pt1 | contig 10257 bp, 4 predicted proteins | sample MGYA00245777_ERZ724023 | MGnify/ENA primary metagenome ERZ724023 (study PRJEB28704, sample SAMN03018312) | fermentation metagenome | biome: anthropogenic terrestrial biome; feature: soil; material... | reverse complement strand
TTGTAATGTTTATTACAGGAGTTGGGTTTACTGTTATTGTAATATCGTCTGTATCAATACAAGATCCAGTTCCCACAGTATAAGTTATAGTGTTTGTTCCAATATTTGCCGAAGCTGGGTTAAATGTTCCAGTTGTTGGATTTGTAATTCCATTTCCAGACCAAGTTCCTCCTGGAGTTGTCGCTGTTAGTGTAATTGGAGAATCTCCCGAGCACATATTTGTAACACTTGAAGTTATAGTTGCATCAGGCGTTGCAAATACGTTTATTGTAATATTTTCTGAATTGCTACAGCCTGCTTGTGTAACTTGATATGTAATTGTATTTGCTCCAGTATTTGCAACACTTGGGTCGAAAGTTCCTGTTGTTGAGTTTGTGATACCAGTTCCTGACCAAGTTCCACCTGTTGGTGTTGCTGATAGATTTGTTGCAAGATCAGTTGAACAGAAATCGCCTGGGTTTGTAATGTTTATTACAGGAGTTGGGTTTACTGTTATTGTAATATCGTCTGTATCTATACATGAGCCTGTTCCTACAGTATAAGTGATAATATTTGCTCCAGTATTTGCAGTGCTTGGGTCAAAAGTTCCAGTTGTTGGATTTGTAATTCCAGTTCCCGACCAAGTTCCACCTGGAGTTGTAGCAGTTAGTGTAATTGGAGAATCATCAGAACACATTGCAGCACCACTTGATGTAATAGTTGCGTCTGGCGTTGCAAATACGTTAATAGTAATATTTTCTGTTTTAGTACATCCTCCTTGTGTAACTTGATATGTAATTGTATTTGCACCAGTATTAGCAGCACTTGGGTCGAAAGTTCCAGTTGTTGGGTTTGTGATACCAGTTCCTGACCATGTTCCACCTGTTGGAGTTGCTAATAGGTTTGTTGCCGGATCAGTTGAGCAGAAATCTCCTGGATTATTTATATTTACAATAGGCATAGCTCTATATAAAATATAAGGAATTTCGCTAAAGTCGTTCCAATCATAAATAAAAGCTTGATTTAAAGGCATTGTTGATAAACTTTGGCTTCCAGGAATAATTTCCCATTGACTTGCTGGTGTTTTCCAATTTGCTAAACCTTCCCAAATACCATCTGCTGCTTCGTCATAGAAAATATTTAATTTTGCTGGCGATGTACCAGAACTTCTACTTATTTGATGATAAAAATCTGGTTCTAATTCGCAAATATCAGTTGAAAAAGCAGTATTATCATATCCTTCTGTTGTAGAAAGCACATTAGCCATTCTTACCTTGTAAGCATTTGAGTTTGTGTTAGTTGGTGTTATTTCTACTGGACGATAACGTGATGTTCCAAGACTTGAGCCAACAGGAAATAAATAAATACCATTTGTGTTAGTTGTTCGAGAAAGAAAACCTCCATTAAGGGCAGAAACAAAACCTGTTGTACGAATTATAGCACTTGTAGAGTTATTTGTTACAAAAAATGTGAAAGTTTCGTTTTGCAGTTCCAAATGTTTTAAGTCTAAAATACCGCTACAATATTGATCTATAGTTTGTGTTTTTAAACCGCTGCCGTCTAGTGTAAGATTATTGAAATTAGTAGAAGTTGATCCAGAAATTAACTGGTTTGCACCTTGTAAAAATACTGTTCCGCTACCAGAATTAAAAATATAATTGTTTATCCAATTTCCATAAACTCTAAAATATCCGTTTCCGCCAGCAATTGCATTGTTTATAAAATTTTCCTTAATAACTAATTCAGCTATTAAGCTAGCATTTGCCATTACATTTATATTTCCATTTTCATTTTGAACAGTTCCGTCAACATAAAACAAAGCTCCTTCTTTAGCATAAATGTCCAAACCATTATTATAAACAACTTGGGCTTTAATTTCAAGATTTGAAACTGCTAAAAATCCTAAAATCAAAACCAAATATTTTTTAAACACCCATCTTCTTTTCATATACTTAAAATTCGATCAGTTTTTCATAAATATGATAATTTTCTGTGTCTCCAAGTTTTTGGAATTAAATTTTTTTAAAAACCAAAAACATGTTGCAAATATATTATTTAATATGTTAATTTACTATAAATTTAAATTGTTTATATTCTTTTTCTAAATTTTTCACGACTAGCAAATAAACTCCCGGCTCTAATTTAGGTTTGAATATTATTTTATTTTCTATGCCAAAGTCTTTGAAAATGAACTCTTTAACCAATCTTCCGGCTGCATCGTAAATTAGGATTATAGCTTCAAAAATTTCCGAATTACTTGCAATAATTATCTCTTCGCCTTTATTAGGATTTGGGTAAATATAAATTTCATTATCTTGTTCTGCTGTGCAATCGACAAAAATATTTGATAAAATTTCCATTTTTCCGTCAAAATCATGTTGCCTTAGTTGAAAATAAGTTTTTCTTGACTTTGCCTTTGCGATATATTCATAATTAGTGATAATCGACGAAAAACCGGCTGCCGGAATTTTAGCTATAAGCTCAAAACTTTTAAAATCGGCAGTTTCGAATATTTCAAAAAAGTCGGAATTTGTTTCGCTAGCAGTTGACCACGAAAAATTAATTTTATTATCACTACAAATTGCATTAAAATTTAAAAGTTTTACAGGCAAAGGAGTGCTCTTGTCCAAACGAACGCCCCAATCAAAGAGTTTGACTTGGTTAGAGCCTTCCATTGTCGCTTTTATACGAATGGAATCATAAACAGGCATTGCGGAAATATCATAGGTTTTATATCCAGATGTTGGGAAAGTAATGTTATCATATCCTGCAACATCAACCCAAGAAGAGCTTCCTCCATCGTATCGTTGCATTGCCATCACCAAAGAACTGTGGATTTCTTGTGTCCAATACAATTCTGTATAGTAATTTGACTCCGTTGTAGGAAAAGAAGACTTGTAAATCGCCGGAGAAGTGATGCTTCCCGTACCAAATGGAGAGGACGCACCAACAATACCACCACCACCATTTCCTAAATTACTGCCGACACCTCCAATGTAATAACGGATGGCACCGTTTCCATGCCAACTATTGTTGTAAGTTAGAACAAATTTAATGACTTGGTTTCCTGAATAACCTGAGACGTCTATTGTTCTCGTTGAAACGCCACTGTAAGAATAAGAAGCAGGCTGTGTTTGAATCGTGGTCGCATCTCCGCTTGCATCTGTCAATGTTCCTCCAACAACGAATTTGAGAACTGTACTTGCTTCATCATAAAAAGAACTTCCTAAGTTATAATAAACTGCTACATCAAAAGAGATTTCATCAATTCCTGTTAAATCCACTTGTTGGGCAACGATAATGGATTCACCCGCAAAATTATTCGTTGCCGTTCCAAAATCGGGAGAACCCATTCTGAGATTTGTTGTTCCCGGAAGCGGATCACACGATCCCGAACAATAGGAATCGGAAGAACCTATTCTTTCCGCTTCCATATTTGATGTTCCATAAGGAGTTGTTATCGTCCAACCGCTTAAATTAGTGGCAAAATTTCCATTTGTAACGGGATTTGAACCTCCTCCACCGGAAACAATCTGTCTTGCTTCATCGTTTGTGCTTTCCACGTTATCTAAGATTCCCGTAACAAACTGAGGTGTTGTCGTTTGAAACCATTCCACAATATCGTCTGTAACATAGGTAAACGAATATGTTTTTGTTGTCCATGCGCCCCATCCTTCGCCTACATCTACTCTTGCTCGAACATAATAGGTTGCTCCATCTATCAAATTGCCTTCCGTTTCATCAAAAGTGAAGTTGGCTTGCGTTTGTGCGGTGTAATTATCAGTATAAACGTGCGACCAAGGTGTTCCAGTGAAATCCACATTTGGACTCACTTGGATTTCGTATTTTGTGGCTGCTGTACTTCCAGGATGACTTAAACGGAACAAGGCTTTATCTTGATTGATTTTACTGTTGTTGAAATTTAACGGAACCGTACTACCATAATCATGGAAAGTAGGAACCGGAGTCGCTAAAATTGTTATACATTCCTTTGGAACAGACGATTCTATATATTCTGATAAAGTAATATTATCAACATAAAAATAGAATGGATTGCTGTCGTTGTATCCCGAGTTCACTTCAATGTAAAACAATAAACTTGATTTGTTGGCAAGTCCCGAAAGGTCATAAGTAACCGTAACCGGTTCACAAGTTCGTGCGACATCGAACAAATAGAAATAATTATTTATTCCTTGTTGGGTATATGTGTTTCCTCCTACTTCAACAGTTGTTGGTGGGTTTTGATAAGAATCACCATCATGGATATACAATCTAAAATTATTATTTGTTTCCCCTGCCGTGAATGAGTTGGTTAAATCAAAAGTCATCACCGCTTCATCAACTCCTGTAAAGTTTTGAGCAGGTAATCTCACGAAATTCCCCCAGAAGCTATTCCAATTCGCATTGTAACCGATAGAACCGCCACCGGAAGGACAACCTTCTGTATTGTTCCATACTATTGGCGAATTTGAATTGGGTGCAAACCAAGTATTTGTTGGAGCAGAACTACCTGTTGTTAAGATATTGCTATCAAAAGTTTGTGTTATCAACGTATTCCCGCTATTTTCAGGTGCACCGACAATGTGTCCGTCTCCATTTTTAGCCATGACATAAAAACAGTAGTTTGTGCTTGTTGTTAAACCACCAACGGTCATCGTTCCCCATTGTGCATTTGTTTGCCATACAGGATTTGAACCAAGAGAACCATCTGCTTGTACGTATTGTCCTGTTGTTTCACAATAAATAGCATATTCCGTATGACTTGGATTGGCAACAGGAAGTTCGGGTTGAATGGTTAAATCCAAACTATTTCCTACGGCATTGGATAAAAGCGGAGTACTTGGCATATCACAAGCTGTGTAAATTGGGTCTGAATACGTCCAATCGCACGTTTGCGTAGCGTTTTTTGCACGCACACGGAACCAGTATCTTTCGTTGGGGTAATCTCCCATATTTAGTGAAGCAAAGTTTGTTGAAACAGAAGCTGGAGAAGCATTAAACCATGTTGAATTGTCGGCAGAATACTGAATATCGTAGCCTGTTGCTCCAGTTAATGGGTCCCAAGAAAAACCAATATAATGATTTGCTCCGTTGAAAGGATTTCCAAGTTGGACATTTAAATTAGTAAGTGAAGCACAAGTCATCGGAACAGCGATATTTACTTTAAAAGCATTTTCTTGATACGCACCTGTACAACCTGTTCCATAATAAACTTTTGCTCGATATAATGTTGTTACTGTTAAGTCGCTTGGTGTGATATAACTGCTACTTGTAGCTTCTGAAATATTCGTCCAAGTTGCTCCATTATTTGTGGACTGTTCCCATTGATACATTGCACAAGAATGAGAACCTCCAACCGTTAAAGAAGTTTGTGTATTTGGATTCGGTGGTGTCCATTCAAAAACTCCTGAAGCTACTTTGTCAGAGCTAATTACTCCTTCATAAGGACAGGCTTTTACAACAATATCATCAACAACAAAAGATGGGTCTTGTGAAATTTCATTTCCACTTAAATCATCCCATTTGAAGCCCAATTGAAAACTTTGCTGGTTATTTCTGTTTTCAGGAAAAACAATAGTTTGTGAACGAATAGTAGATGAAGAGTTCCAATATTTACCATCATTATTTAAACCTCCTTGTACGTCCATCAGCCAGTTGGCACCTCCATTGATAGAAGTAATTACCGAACCATAATCTTCATTGGCTTCACCACCAGCTTTCCAACGGAAAGAAACCTCGATATCTCTTAAACCTCTCATGTCAAATGGGCGATAAATCCAACGGTGAATTTCACCTAAATCAGACCAATATTGGAAATAATTACCTCCTAATCCCCCATTGTATAAAGCAGAAACACCAACAGAATATCCATCAATTGCATTTGGTCCGTTTCCTACTGTCCAAGTGTTGTTATATTCATTATTCCAAGCGTCAACTGTAGCGGAGTTATTATTTGTGTACCAACCATCTACAGAAGCACCTGAAGTACCAAAAAAACCTGGGTTGGCATTATTGAAATTATTTTGATAAATATGTAATTTCCCATCCGTTGTAAATTTCCATGTCGAACAACCAGTGGCAGAGCCGTTAGCATTTTTCGCTATAACTTTCCAATAATAAATGGTGTTTGGCAAAAGACAAGGACCAACAGTATATGTTGTTCCTGTTTGATTGGATGCCACCAATGGCGGATTAGAATCTGTTCCAAAATAAACATCATAACTTGTCGCACCTCCAACAACATTCCACGCAATTAAACCTGATTGACCGATTCCGGTGGCGTTATCTTGTGGACCAATGAGCGTGGCACAAGAAGGAGGCCCAGCAGGTGCGGTATAGGTGATGGCTAAATATGGGCGGTATTGATTAGAACCTCCGGTCGCAGTCCCTCCAGTTCTTCCTTTTACTTGCATCCATTCATTGTAATACCAGTTTTGACCAATAGGATATAATAGCATCGCAAACCAACCCTGATTTAATGCGTTTTGTAAATCAGTTCTTGCGGTGGCATTTAGTGTTTGACTTAAATTACCTGTGTATTGATAAGGATTAGCGTTCCAGTACAAAGATGAACCTTGCTGATAGATAGTAGCACCTGAAGCCGTATGCGGATCTACAAAACAACTGGCCCATGCATGACCATTACCCGTGTATGTATTATTAGATGTAACCCATGTCCATGACACAGCATTTGAGACTGTAGAACCTGTGGGAATTGCAGAAATATTATATTTTGCGTAACCATTGATATTGTCAATTCCCTCCGGTCCATAACCAGATGCTAAATCATCGTTAAGTCCTGTAATAAACCCAACAGAATTAACTACTCCTGTGGTCGAAACTCCATTATTGTTTACAAAACTGTTCGTTGTCGGATCCACATTCACAGGAAACACCCTTTCCTCACTCAGCAACCATTCTGTTTTGACCTTTGTTTTTAAAGTCAAAACAGTTCCATTTTGGTGCATTTCATAAATGGTATTTTCTTCTTGTCTTGGTGTCAAATTTGCATCAGTAGAAACCGGTTTTGGGTAAAGGTAAATCACTTCTCCCGTGTTGTCTTTGACTTCAATTCCTCTGTCGGTAGAAGTGGCTATCCAATTTGTCGGTAAAGTAATTTCTTCTGTAAAAACAAGATATTCTGCATTTTCAGGTGCATTAGAGAGTGCTTGTGCATTAGGTATCACATAATTCAATTCTCTTTTTCCAACCAAGGAAGTCAATTCTGCACTGATGTTTCCAAAAAGGTTGGGATAAGTGGCAATGTTTTCATTAACCGCAACGGAAGAATTGGCTGCATTGGTATTGTTTACGGTTTGTCCGTTCACTTCCCATGCCATTTTCACATTTTGGAACTCCAACACTTCTCCTTCGGGAGTTACACTTCTAATTCCTTTGTGGGCAGTTGCTCCATAATAAGAAGAAAAAAGATTTGTCGTGTTTTTATACGGGAAATTTTCGTTTTCATTTGGGATGATTTTCGTGTCAATATCTTCCCAAACACCGTTGTTGTCGTAATGTATTGGTCCGGCACCAATCAAAGCGGTAAAACTTCCATCTTCATTTTGGTAAGTTTTGGAATATTGGTCGCGTTTGGAAGGAATTTCTTTTTTTCCTCTTACGGCATCAAACGGTGATTGGTTTAGTTCGGGTCTGTTAATAGAGTTTTCAAGTTCATTTTCAGAGTTAGCTTGGGCAAGTTCTAATCTATTGCCAACGTTTTGGTTATTAGAGTTTTGTGCTATCCTTAATCCACTTTGGGAAAAAGAAAATAAAAATACAAATATAAAAGTTAAAGTAAAAAATAGTTTCTTCATAAAAAATTTCTAAATCATCACATAATCTCAAAAATGCGAGTAAGCATAAATTAAAAGGTGCTACTTCACAATTTTACAAAAATATTACAAAAATATTACAAAAACAAGAAAATTGTAACAAATTAGGCAGTGAGTTAAAAATTTATAAAGTTGAAAGAGACGATAGGAGAATTAGTGGTTTTCAATTCTTAATTTTATAAATTGTAAGCATAATTTCCAAAACTTTTGATGATATACCAAAATTCTTGGAATAATTTGAAAATCCTTATCAGAAATTTGAAACGACTTATTTTCAACGCTAAAAGCAAAATTATAACCCATTTTTTTTGAAAATTCTAAAACTTTATCATTAAATTCGCCGTTAGGATAAGCGATAACAGAGATTTTTGTGTTTAATTCTTCTTCTATTTTAGTTTTAGATTGTTTTAATTCATATTCTAGTTCTTCATCATTAAGTGTTGTTAGGTTTAAGTGATTTACAGTATGTGGCGCGATCCTAATTCGGTATTTGTTGCCAGATTTTATACCCCATTTATGATTTTTTCTCATAATTCATACATATTAAGTTCTATAATTGCTGGATTAATTGGATTTACAGGAATTTGGAAACTTTATAAAACATTGTGCAAAATATATCCTGGGATCGAAAAACAATTGGCTATTGCTGTTTTGTATTTTCCTTCATTAATTTATTGGTCATCAGGAATATTAAAAGATACACTTACTATTTCTGCCATAGGCTGGATAATTTATGCCTTTTATGAGTTTTTTATTTTAAAATCCTTTAAACTAAAATATGTTCTTTATCTTTTTATAGCATCAACAGTTATTATACAAATTAAGGCTTATATTTTTGCTGCTTTACTTCCGGGTTTGTTTATTTGGGTATTTTTTAGGCAAATTAAAACTATAAAGTCCCAGGTTTTAAAAATTTTAATAGCCCCTATCATTTTGCTTGTTTTAGTATTCGCTTTTAGTTTTTTAATGAATAAAGTGTCTAAATCTATGGGAGATTATGGCGATTTAGACTCCAGTTTAAAAAGAGCACAAATTATCCAGCAGGATCTTATACGTTCAGAACAATATGGGGAAAATTATTATGATATTGGAGAATTTGATGCTACACCTACAGGTATATTATCTAAAGCTCCAATTGCAATTTTATCCGGCGTTTTTAGGCCATTTATTTGGGAAGCATCAAATCCATTTATATTATTAGCTGGATTAGAGAGTCTTTTTCTAATGATATTTTTGGCTTATTGTATTTACAAAGTGGGTGTTTTAAAGTTCTTTGTAAATGTTTTTAAGGATCCATTATTAGTTTTTTCTTTTAGCTTTGTAATAATATTTGGTTTTGGTGTTGGTTTAGCAACTGCAAATTTTGGTGCATTAGTTAGGTATAAGTTTCCATTATTACCATTCTTTGTGACGAGTTTATTTGTGTTAAGCAAAGAATTTAAATCATCTGAGAAATAATAAGATTTATTCTTTTTTAACATAGAGAGCTTTTATTGTGTCTCCACTTCCTGTAATGCTTAAAGTTATATTTATTATATTTTTTATCAAAACTTTGAACTTACTATTTTCTATAGAAATCCTTATTTTTTCGTCTTGTGAAGTTGCGGAGATAAACTTTTCATTAGATTTATTTTTACTCGTACTAATTCTTGTAATACTAATTCCTTGAGTTTTTAAGTATAACTTTTTAAAATTATTTTTTGTTAATGCAAAATGCATAGATTTCTTTGTAAAATAGCTTAAATGTTCAGGGTATGCAATAACATTCCATTTTGACTTTAAAAATCGGCGCACAATAGAGTTGAAATTTGGTGTAGTTAAATACAGAATCCCACTCGGTTTTAAAAAATCATATATTAACTGAATATCTGTTTGTGGATATGAAGTATGTTCAATTACTTCAAAAGAGGTAATAACATCAAAATATGCCTTAGGGAATAATTCTTCTGTTAAAGCCCCTTGCTTCATAACAATACCTTTGTTAGTACATATATTTATTGCTTCCTGAGTGTATTCGGTTCCATATACTTCCCAACCACGCTCTTTTGCAACCTCCAAGAACAAACCAATCCCAGCACCGACATCTAGTAATCTATTGTATTTCCTGTATTTCTCAAAACTATCTAAAATTTCATGATAACGTTTTATTGTTATTGGCGACAGATAATCATTCCTGCCATATTTTGAATAATGTTTAACCAGATCTTCTTTTGAAGGTATATAATGAGCATATATTAGCTTACAATTACTACATTTAACTAAATGAAATTTACTGTAATTGACTAAGTTATTAAACTTAGTGTCATTACATATGGGACATGATTTATGTATTTTATTTTCTAGTTTCATATGAAATTCAATAGTTTTCCTTAATTAAATTTGCAAGTATTTCTGTTTGTACTTTTCTTGAATAATTCTCAGCATCAATGGTATGGTTTTCTAT
>ENA-UOOK01007191-UOOK01007191.1-fermentation-metagenome-genome-assembly--contig:-NODE-7191-length-10258-cov-2.949035_pt1 | contig 10258 bp, 8 predicted proteins | sample MGYA00245777_ERZ724023 | MGnify/ENA primary metagenome ERZ724023 (study PRJEB28704, sample SAMN03018312) | fermentation metagenome | biome: anthropogenic terrestrial biome; feature: soil; material... | reverse complement strand
CCTGTTGATGTACAAAATATTATTGGTAAATCACCTATTGTTCTTGCATTTGCTATTGCATTTGTATTGAATATTATTGTACCGGAAGATAATAGAATATGTTTAAATATTTTTGCAGAAAACATAATTAAGGTCTTAAACTCACAAGATGATTTTTCGATAATAATTGCATTGGATATTTGGCAACATCATAAGAGATTGGTGATACGCTCAAAAGCGCAAGCAAGTAGTATTAATAAGGCTGTAAAAAGCTTAGCTGCAGAATTGACTGGAGAAAGTTATTATAGCTCCCGTTGGATGCTATTATATGAAACAGAAAAACACAAGTTGTTTCCTAAGAGTGCGTACACTCCTATACGAAAAACACCCTTCTTTGAATTGCTTTTCAATAATGGGATATCCTTTTATGAGACTTAGTAATTAATTTTTCATTTTGTTTATAACGCAAAAGTTTCATTGTCCCTTTCGCTAGTGAGGTTGTATAACCCGAAATCTATCCACACCCGAAATGCAGTTCGCAAAGAATATTCCCAGTGCCGTTCATACCCCGCAGAGTGGCGCAGCCACTGGACTTTAGCTAGCAGCATTATGGATATATCAATGGGAGGAATGTTGATGTACATCATTGATAAGGATAAAAACTCCATTCAACCAATTAGTCGTAAAACTTTTCATGAGCTTGGATTCAAAGAGCGTGAAAATTTACAAGAATGGATCGTCAATAATCCTGCATGTCTCTGCACAGATGAAAATGAACAGCTTCTTATGATTCAAAAAGAGTTCGACGGCTTTGACGATACAAATGAACGCTTAGATTTATTGGCCATTGATCAGGACGGTTCCCTAGTCGTTATTGAGAATAAACTGGATGATTCTGGGCGGGATACAGTCTGGCAGGCACTTAAATATGTTTCATATTGCTCAACTTTGAAAAAGCAACAAGTTATTGCCATGTACCAACAATATCTTTATAAATATAGGGACAATGAAAATGCAGAGGATAATATTGTCGAATTTTTTCATGGAAAACCGTTGGACGAAATACCGCTGAATCAAAATCAGAGAATAATCTTAGTATCTGGGATGTTCCGTAAGGAAGTAACTTCAACCGCCCTTTGGTTGATTGATCACAATATTGACGTACAGTGTTTCAAGGCGACTCCATATAAATATCAAAATAATCTGCTTTTAGACATTAATCGTATCATACCTGTAAAAGAAGCTGCAGATTATATGATTCAAATGGCCGATAAAAATCGCGAAGTTGGGCAGCAGGAGAAAATTGTCCGTGGAATTGAATCTCTACGCAAACAATTTTGGACTGAGCTCCTTACAAAATATAAAAATTATGATTCGAGTTTCAATAATGTTTCTCCTACGACAGACCACTGGCTAAGTTGTGGATCTGGCACAAGCGGTGCTCCTTTCAGTTTCGTGATAACAAAGACATACGCCTCCGTTGAACTGGGTATTAGTCAAACAGAGGCAAAAAGGAACAAAGATATTTTTGACAGATTAAAAGTGAAACAGGCCTTCATAGAAGAACAATTTGGTGCACCACTATTATGGGAACGACTCGATGCAAAAAAAGCTTGCCGCATTGCATACAGGTTGGAGAACGTGGACATCACAAATCACGACGATTGGTCAAAAATATCCGATTTCTTCTGCTCTAACATGCCCAAATTCATTGTGGCTCTAAAAGACGAGCTGAAGAAAGCCGCACATAATAAGTAAACTCCGCATTATGTTTATAATGCGAAGTTTACCATTTCTCTTTCTCCATTGCCTGTCAAGTGAGCGATGTTATATAACTCGAAACTCATCTACCCCTGGAATCAGGTTTAGTGTAGAACCGCAGTCCCACTCGCACAGGATGTTGCCGGCGTCGTCCACGTCGCGAACCGTCGCGTGGTCGCCGGGCTTCAGCCTGCTGTAGGGGTCATCCATCGAGATCAGCTCCACCTGCGTCCCGGTGGGATATTTCCCGCCGGAGCCGCTCGACTGTTTCATGGGAGGGGAAGTTTATTCATCATGTTCGGCACCCGCTTCCCCGGCACTGTCCGCGCCCGTATTGGCGGCAGGGGCGGTTTCTTCTTCCGCCGGGGCGGTAGCTGCCGCAGGGATTTCCGTGCCCGCTTCCGTGCCGTCAGCGGCCTCACGGGCGGCCTTCTTCTTTGGCGCTCCGTACCGCCACGCGGCATTTCCGGTGAGATTTTTGAGCAGGAATTTCCGGGCGGCCTTGAAATCGTCGCCCACCATGCCGAGGCCGATGAGCCACACCCGCATGGCGAAGCGGGGGTTCTCAAATTCATCATGGGCTTTCGCGATCACGCGCTTTCTCTCTTTCGCCGTTTTGCACAGGGCGGCGATAAACTGCGCGCAGGCCTTTGCCGTGTCGACGTCGAGGTCGCCTGAAAACCAAGGGAAGCGGAGGGTATCCCCGGTCGATTCGATGGGCAGGTCATCCGCGCCGAGGGCCGCTTTGATGAGCGCGGCTTTACTCTCTACCAGCTTTTTCAGGTTTTCCAGTTTCTCCGGCGTGAAGCCGTCCGCCGGCATTTCGATAGCGAGGCGGTCGGGCGTTTCCGGCGTTTTGACAGCCTCCGGTTGATTCGCGATGGGTGCTTCGGCTTCAAACCCGCGCCCGGCAAGAGCGTCCAAAAGGGCGTCGTTGCGCTCGCCGCTGACCGTTCCATTTTTGTCCACTGTGTAGCCGCCGACAGCGTAGGCGAAGCTGGGCGCTCCGAGGTAGTTCATCGGAGCGTTTAGGATTTCGCTGATTGCGGCCACCAGCCTTTTGCGGTCTGTTCCTGTTACGTTAAAATTGAATTCCTGCATGGTGATTCCTCCTGAAAAAAGTGTTATTTGCCTTTCGGCAGTTACATTAATCACTCTTTTCGGCTGTAATAGCAAGTCACAAATCATGGACATTAGTGAAGTTCATATCACAATTGCATTTGTCTAAAGGAATAAAGGCAAGAACATTTCAGTTGATTTTTTAGTTATTTTATGGTATAATTATATTAATTTCTTGGACATGTGTCATATTTTTGGAGGCTTATTTTATGGCAGATTTCACAAAAAAAGATATAAACGAAGCACTACAAGCCATAGCTTCAATGATTAGCAGGACGGAGAAATCAAAAGAGAAATTTGCGCAGGGTACTTCTCAACATACATTACAAAAGAATAGGCTTAAAGCGCTTCATATAGCTTCATTATTAATATCAAAAGTATTAGTAGAAAATAACGCTGTGGATTGTTATACCGAAGAAGATTTGAAAAATGCGCTTGCCCCAATTGCTTCTCTGATTAGCAAATCCGAGAAAGCAAGGCAAAAATTAGCACAGCGCACTTGGCAACACACGATGCTTAGTAATAATATCAAAGCACTTCATATAGCTTTGCCATTGTTAACAAGAGCATTGGGCGAGATGAATGCCGAGAGCAGATAAGTATTACTATACATAGGAAGATAACGAAACAAACTCCATTTATCTGTCAAAAGGAGAGAATATGGATTGGATTAACGAAGTGCAAAATAGACTCAAAAGAAAAAATCAGATTCTTTTTGCTAAAAATAGTGAGTTTTTAGCTGATTTAGCCGCATTGATTCAGGAACAAAATCATCGGACAATGGTCTTGTGGGCATTTGAATTTTCCGATGAAGCTGTTCAAAAGTTGTTTGAGCGTTATCCGAACGAAAAGCGACTCGAATCTGCTGTGTTGACATCGAAAGATTGGGCTGCCGGCAAATTGAAAATGCCCGTGGCGCAGCGCGCAATTTTGCAGGCTCACGCAGTTGCCAAGGGAATCGACTCTCCTGAAGATGTCGCATTGTGCCATGCCGTTGGGCAAGCTTGCGGCGTAGTTCATGCAAAGGGACATGCTATCGGATTTCCGATCTATGAATTAACAGCTATCATCAGGCATTATGGTGTACCAGAATGCAAAGGGGTTGTCGAGGAGCGTAAGCAGCAATATATTGAGAGAATGCATTATTGGCACGAGAATTATGAAACTTATCCGGGGGAATGGGCAGATTTTTTGATGACAAATTAATTACTTTTAAGAAATAATAGCTGACAAAATTTAAGATCTCTCTGCGTGAGTCAATAAAATAATTCTCAAAGGCAGCCAGCAACAGTAGCTTGGTTGCCTTTTATAATTCAAGTAAATTCGTGATATGCTGTTTTCTTGTCATTACGGAGCAAAAACACGCCCTCGTCGCTTTTGCGGAATTCGATATAGCGCTTCACGATCACGTCGCAGTATTTCGGGTCAAGCTCCATGGAGCAGTTGACGCGGTCGGACTGCTCCGCCGCGAGCATCGTGGTGCCGGAGCCGCCGAACAGATCGAGCGCCACGTCCCCGATGCGGGAGGAGTTTGCAATGGCCCGCCCCGCCAGCGCGACCGGCTTCATGGTCGGGTGCTCCACGCTCTTTTTCGGGCGGTCGAATTGCCACAGGTCGCTCTGCTGGCGGTCCTGCAGGGGGCAGAGCCGCTTCTCGCCGTCCAACCATCCGTACCAGATCGGCTCGTATTGTGTGTGGTAGTCCTTCCGCGACAGCACGAGCGTGTCTTTCGCCCAGATGATCGTGGACGACCAGTGGAAGCCGGCCTCCTTCATCGCCGTCATCACCGTGCCCCATTCCTGCGCCGACATCACCACATAGACCATCGCGCCCGGTTCGCAGGCGTTCGCCATCGCCTTGAACGCCGAGAGCAGGAATGCGTAAAACTGCTCCTCCGTCATTTTGTCGTTGAGAATCTGTCGGGGCTTCCAGCTGGGGTGCTTCGCGTCGCCGCCGTAATCCACGTTCCACGGCGGGTCGGTGAAAACCATCCGGGCTTTCGCACTGCCACCGGGGCTCTCGGCGTCCATCAGCCGCGCGACCGCGCCCAAATCCGTGCTGTCCCCGCACATGAGGCGGTGCTTGCCGAGCAGCCACATGTCGCCGGGCCGGGTGACCGGTTCCGTGATTTTCGCGGCCTCGGCCTCGCCGTCAAAGTCATCTTCGACGATGCCGCCCGTCTGGCGGCTGTACTGCTGGTACAGCTTATCGAGCTCCGGTGCCTCGAAGCCCGTCAGCTCCACGGCGAATCCGCTTTTCTCCAGTTCCTGCAGAAGCTCCGTCAGCTTCGGCGCGTCGAATTCGCCGCTGATTTTGTTCAGAGCGACGTTGAGGGCCTTCTCGCGCTGCTCGTCGAGGTCGACCACCACGCAGTCGATTTCCGTAAAGCCCAGCTGGACGAGCACCTTGAAACGCTGGTGCCCGCCGACGATGTTCCCGGTGCGCTCGTTCCAGATGATCGGCTCCACATAGCCGAATTCCTCCACGGAGCGCAGCAGCTTTTCGTATTCCGGGTCGCCGGGCTGTAAATCCTTCCGGGGATTATACTTCGCCGGATTCAGTTTTGCCGCCGGGATTTTCCGTATGTTCATCGCGTCCATCGTCCGGTTCCTCCCTTGGGCGCTTCTTGCGGACGCGCCCGCTCATAATCGCGGCGATCAGGTCTTCCTCCGGGTTTCTGATCACTTTTTCGCTGTTGCGGGACACCACATCCCAGATCACGCCCCAGGTCAGCGCGACGTTTTTCTGCAGCTTGAGCATCGCTTCGGTGAAGCTGGTGACCGTCAGCTCATGCTTTTCGTTGTAGCCGACGATGGCCGTTTTCGACAGGGCGTACTGCGCGTCGATCAGGTAATATTTCGCCATGACGTAGTCGCATATATTTTCAACCGGGATGAGGTTCAGGCACCCGGACGGCTCAAGGTGGTCGAGGGTTTTCTCAAAAATCTCCTCGATGGAGATAAAATTCAGCGCAGGCTTCTCCATGTGCCGGAGGTATTCCGGCATCTTCGGTCGACTGGTGTTTCCGCCGCTGAACTCGATTTTTTTCAAAGGCCGCCGGCCCGGATTCCCAGCCGTCAGCTTTTCCGCCAGCGGCTTCGGTTTGCGGCCCGCACCTTTTCTCGCTCCTCCGCTGGGCATCCCGTCACTCCTTCCGCACAGACAGTGTCTTTGCATGTATATGCGGCGTTTTTTCAAAATGTGCCCGCTTTTTCCGTTGTTTTTGTCGCGGTTTGTCCGTTCCCGCCGCGCCGCCGCTCGCGCCCGCTTCCGCCAGATTCCCGGAAAGCTCCGGGATTTTCCGCGCAAACAGCCTGTACACGTTTTGAAAAAAGCCGGCTTTTTGAAAAAACAGTTTGTCAGGCTTGTTTTTCAAAACGAATGAAGCCCCGAAACATCAGCGTTTCAGGGCTTCTCTGATTTTTTTGAATTCGCGCGTGTAGCGTACGAAGGCCTGCCGCGCTGTCCGCGAGAGAGGATCACAGAGATCAGACCGCCCCCTGGGGGTCAGCGGCGGGAGTTTTCAGCCGCGATGGTGATCGCGGAATGGCAGGACTTGCAGAGCGCCATGAGGTTGGATTCCTCATGGGTGCCGCCTTCGGCGACGGGAACGATATGGTGGACTTCCTCGGCGGGGACGGTGCGCCCGGCCTTGAGGCATCGTTCGCAAAGCGGATGCTTCGCGAGGTACAGGGCACGGATGGTTTTCCAGCGCCTGCCGTAGACCTTGTTCGAGCCGGGGTCGCGGCGGTACCGGTTGTACTCGCGGTTCGCCTGCGAAGCGTGGGCTTCGCAGTACCTGCCGTCGGTCAGGTTCGGGCAGCCGGGGAAGGCGCAGGGCTTCTTCGGCTTGTGGGGCATAAAGGCACCTCCGGTTGAAAATATAGGACAGCTTATGAGCGGGAGGGCACAAGTGAGCGGAAGCCCATATATTTTTTTCTTATTATTAAGGAATCACTCTAAACCTCTTTTTGGCTTCGCGTAACGCAATATGTGAGAAAAACCCGCTCCACCAGCTCCAATGCCGATAACCGGTAGCCGGAACCCGCTCGGGACAACACTCAAGACTGCTGCATCCTCTTACATGAGTTTAATGCCGCGAAAGATACGGCGGCGGGTCACAGGCTCGTCGGCAGTGGCCACGCCGGGCAAGCCGGCCACCTCGCTGTTGAACCGCCGTTGGGAGACCGCTTTCAGGTTTCCATCTTCGCAATAGTCTTTATAGCTGTCGTACAACTCCTGCCGGAAGCAGGCCGCGCCCGCCGCGACGGTGCAGCAGTCCTCCACATACGCCAGCACGCTGTTGTTTTCGATCTTGTACTGCTTAAGCTCAGCGAGGGTGCGCTCGGTCTCGCCGAACTGGTAGTTCTGCGCGATCAGCCGCTTCAGCCCCGTGATCGACCACGCCAGGATGCCGTCGCGCTCCTCCGCCAGCTTTTCCTTCAGCTGAAAGTCCCGCTTCTCCGGCGGCACCGGCTTGGAGAAGCGGATGATGATCAGCCGGCGATAAAAAGCCTCGCTCCGGTCGCCGTAGTTGCGGGGGATGTCGTTGCACGAATAAAGGAAACGGGCGTAGGGCTTGAAGCTGAACGGGTCTTTGTGCTTGCGCTCTCCGGTGATATAGTCCTCACCCGTGACGGCCTTGAACATGCCGGCATCGTCGATGCTTTTGTTGGAAAGGTCGGCGTAGATATTCGCCAGCTTGCCGAACAGTTCCGCCGGCTGAAAGCGCTCGGACAGGTGCTGCAGCGGGATGTTGGACACGTTCTCAGCGCCCAGCAGGATGTCCTGCACCACCTGCAGAATTGTGGATTTCCCCACGTTCGCCAGCCCCACCAGCATGAAGGACTTCTGCGCTTTCGTGATCGGGACGAGGAAATATCCGAAGATCTCCCGCAACAGTTCAATTTCCGGTTCCTCGAGGATGCCGCGCAGGAACGCCATGAAGCGCGGGCATTCGGCCTCCGGGTCATATTTCGCCTTGATCTGCACGGTCGAGTAATACTGCGGGTCGTGCGGGCGGAAGGTGTCGTCGAGTACGTTATACAGGCCGTTCTGCGTGTTGATGATGTACGGGTTCGGGTTGATCTCCCGAATGGGCTTGCGGATGATCAGCTGCCACTGGCCTTCGGCGTCGTTGATCTGATTCATGGTGGCGTCGCGCGGAATCAAGTAGGTGCGCACCGCTGCTTTCGCGTCTTTGTCGCCCTGTGACGTGTAGACGCCGCCGTTATAAAAATAATACTGCTCGGCGGTGTAAAACGCGTGGAACCGTTCAGCGAGGTGGTTTGCCAGAATGCCCGGTAAAAAGCGCAGTCCGCCTTTCGCCGATTGCTCATACCAGTCCGGCAGTTCTTTGCCGGATCTCTCGCGCTGCGCCTCGCGCGTTTCGGAAAAACGGCGGTACAGGTCGCGGTATAGTGCGGTCAAAGGTTTAATGTCATCCAGCTTGAAGCCGAAATGTTGGCGGACATCGTATTTGAGAAAAATTTCGGCGAGGCCCGCGTCGGCGTTATACAGGTAATCGTTGATGAAGCGCTGGGCGGCCCGCAGGTCGGTGGAGGGATCATGGCTCAGCTTCAGGCCGGCGAGGATTCTTTTGAGTTCCGTCAGTTTCATGGGCCGGAACGCCAGCCCCGCCGGCGATTTGCAGGTACAGGCGCTGCCACCGGGGCTCACGACGTTTTCCATTCTAGGGCAGACAAAGCCGTGCTCTGCAATCTTCCGGCAAGTCATGGGTTTCGTGCCGGATTTATAAAAATGGTCGATCTTCGCCAGCGTAACCTTGAAATCATACTTCGGGTACGGCTTCGACAGCTTGTGGATCACAGCCTCGCCGCCCTCGAAAACCGCCAGATTGGAAATCATGGCGTACCAGTCCGGCTCCGGCAGAGTTTTGGCGTTGCGCTTGCAGTGCTGGATAAAGGCGCAGCGGCGGCCCACCAGCACCAGCCCTTTCTGGGTGCCGCGCTCCCTGACGGGGGACGGAGTGGATAGAGCCGGGCTTTCATCGGGGAGCTCCGGCAGAACCGCCTCGAGCTGCCGCTGCGTATAGCGCAGTTCAGGATTGAACTTGACGCATTCCACAAGGACGGGCTCTTCCTTGCAGTGGTAGTATCCGGGCAGACGGAAAACCCGGCTCTCGTTCACGCAAGCCGGGTCAGCACCAAAGTACGCGATGAGCCGTTTCTGGATGGGCCGGAAGCGCTCGACCTTGGCGTTCTTCACCAGCCAGTAGCAGTGGAGCGACTTGCGAGTCTTGACGATCAGAGACGGCTCCAGTGGAAAAGCCCGTATTTTTTCCAGCTGTTCTTCCAGCGGGATATTATCGCATTCCATGAACTGGGCGTTGACGCGGGTGATGTCCGAATCCTCATGCCCGCCGTAGTTGATGACAAAATAGATGCCGCGCCCCTGACCGTTGTGCGCTTTGAGTGAATCGGCGAGGTCGTCGAAATCTTCCAGCACCGTTTCCAGCTTCTGACCGGAAAACGCGCTGTCGGGCTTGTCGCTGAACACGCGCAGGCAGACTTTTTCCTTCAGGTCGAAAAACGGGCGCAGAAATTCCTCCGGCGGGATATTGACGCCGCGCAGGGAGTATTCGCTCACAGGCATTCCTCCAATTCCTGTAATTCGCCGAACCTCTTTCCGGCGGCGGCTTCCGCCACAATCGGCACTGAAAACGCCTCAAAAGGCTGCGTTTCCATGCAGGTTTTGATGAAAAAAACGGCCTCTTTCAGCTGATTTTCGGGCAGTTCAAAGACCAGTTCATCGTGAATTTGAAGCAATGGACAAAGCCACGGGCGCTCGGGCAGGCCCCGGACAATCCGTCCGAGAGCGAGTTTGAGAATGTCCGCCGCCGTACCCTGTATCGGCGTGTTCATGGCCACGCGCTGCGCGAAGGACTTCACATTCCAGTTCGTGGACGTGATGCCGGGCAGGGAGCGCCGCCTGCCGAGCCAGGTTTCGGTGTATTTACGGAACTCGGCCCGGCGCTTCGTTTCCTCCTGCCAGCGGGACAGGCGCGGGTACCCGGATTTCAGGCTGCGGATGATCCGGTCGCATTCGTCGAGCGAAACGTCCAGTCCGGCCTTGAATTTCAGCGTCTTTTGCAGGCCTTTCGGGAAGAGGCCGAAAAAGGTGCCAAAGTTGCAGCTTTTGGCGATGGTGCGCCGCTCCTTGTATTCCGGGGCGTTTTTGTCTTTGGCCTGCTCCAAAGGAATCTTGTAAATGACCGAGGTGGTCTGGGCGTGGATATCCCCTCCGGAACGGTAGGTTTCCAGCATTTTTTCATCCTTGCAGTAAAACGCGCCGACGCGCAGCTCGATCTGCGAGAAATCCAGCGACAGCAGGATTTTTCCCTCCGGCGCGGCGATGAAATTGCGTACGCCGATATCGT
>ENA-UOOK01007190-UOOK01007190.1-fermentation-metagenome-genome-assembly--contig:-NODE-7190-length-10258-cov-4.626972_pt1 | contig 10258 bp, 9 predicted proteins | sample MGYA00245777_ERZ724023 | MGnify/ENA primary metagenome ERZ724023 (study PRJEB28704, sample SAMN03018312) | fermentation metagenome | biome: anthropogenic terrestrial biome; feature: soil; material... | reverse complement strand
CCTTTTGCAGACCAGATTTATGATCAGCGCCGGCGAATTGGCCCAAATGCTGGAAACATCCCCCAGGAATATCAAGGCATATATCGAAAGCCTGAGAATGGCCGATGTGCCCATAGAAGGAATGAGCGGCAAAAACGGAGGATACTTTTTGGACCGGGTCTACAATTTTCCGCCGCCCAAACTGGACGAAGTGGAATACAGCGCACTGCTGCTTGCGGAAGAGTTTCTAAACAAAGACAATGGTTTCAACTGTGAAAATGAGATCAAAACCGCATTTGCCAAGATCAAGGCGGCTCAGGGTGAAATTATGGGTGTGGGCGATTCCGAATTGATCGACAAAGGCAATATTACCGACAGCAGAGGAAAAGTGGACATCACACAAAAGACCAGGGATTTTCTTTATCTCATCCAGCAAGCTATACTGCACAGGAATCGTATACGCATCGTATATCAAAACCCCATTAAGAAACAAACCACCCTAAGAAATCTGGATCCTTACAATCTCATTTACCGGGAAGCATCCTGGTATGTCATCGGATATTGCCATCTGCGGGAGCAGATTCGTATGTTCAAGCTCATGCGGATCGAGAGTGTCGAGTTATTGGATGAAACTTACGCTATGCAGGCGGACTTCTTCACGCACAGTTATCTGCGGGATACCTTTACGTTGATCAAGGGAAAACAGCAAACGGTCCAGATCCAGTTCTTTCATCCCGCCTCCGTTTGGGTTTCGGAGAAGTTGTGGCTGCCCACACAGAAAATTGTGACATTAAAAGACGACTCTATCCTATTCAAGGCAAGGGTCGATGGGATAGAAGAGATTAAGAAATGGGTCCTGGGATTCGGAAGGCTGGCCAGGGTAATCAAGCCGCAGGAGCTGGCCGATCAGATTGTACAGGAGACATGCGAAGTACAAAAATTATATGCGAAACCGGAGGATTCCCAGAAGAACAGCCGGGAGAAGGACGGCCCTCAAAGGATCGATCCTGTAAAAGGACAGGAAGATCAGGAAAAGATATAAAGCCGGAGGGACAGAGATGTCCGATGGCAGTTTGAAGGGGGCAGGGATATGTTCTGGATCACTTGCAGCGTTTTGCTGATACCGGTTGTGATTGTTATGGGCCTGGCAGAGCATTATAAACAATAAAATCACTTGTTGGAGGCTTTTGTTTGTCATGGAGTTATTTCTGGTTGGAGTAATTGGATTTGTAGTATGCCTGATTATCCTATTTTTCAAAGCAAGACGTCAACAGTCAAAAAGAATACTTGGGATTTTTGCCGTGTCTTTCCTGCTCCTGGGGGCCATTGGCATGGTGTATGCCGTGAACGCCCCGGAGATGGCAGCGGTGCAGGCGGACTATGACGACATAATGGGAGGCAATATGAACGGTAAAATAGTCTGCCTGACCGGGGACATTGCGGCCATCGAAAAGGAAGGAAAAGTTTATCATGTTACGGTAAAAGCTCCGGAGGGAACCTATAAGGTGGTTATGACAGAGGAGGTGCCCGGCCCGGTCCCGCAGGTTGGGGATAAACAGGTCAGCATTTATGTCAGTCCAGCATACAGGGAGGATCAGCTGGTGCTGACAGTGGTAAAGTTTGATGAATGAAAGGGGGTTAGGGAAAAGGGAAGAAAAGCTGAGCAGCACAATCGGTAGTGCAAATACTCAGCCATCCTCGTTTATTTCTATTATAAACAAAATAATAATTTCAATCCTCACTTAGTACCTTCTCTAAGTGACAAATGTTATTATAGCATAGTTCTTTAGGTAAAAAAGTGAAATATTTTGGTAAAGGTATTGACTTTATTGAAATGAAGGAGTAATATGCTTATAAACAAAATAATAGAAAGGAGATGATCAAGTGAATAATAAAAAGCAAAATGATCAAACGATTCTGGCTCATAGAGAAGTTGATGAAGAAGGAAATGTTTTGGAACAGGCGTTATCAGAACATTTATACAAAACTGGGGAGTATGCAGGAAAAATAGGAAAGGAGGTTGGACTTCAGTCCTTTTTAAAACTGCTGGGCTATCTTCATGATCTCGGAAAGTCCGATTCCAAATTTCAGTCTTATATACGATCTGATACGAAAGGAAGAGTGAATCATTAGTGAATCATTCATCAGCGGGAGCAAGAATTTTACATGACTATATAAATTTAGACAATAGTATGGCATCTCAAATGGGGCGAAGGGGGTGTCTTCAGTTCTTTTATGAAATATCATCCTATGTGATCTTTGCTCATCATGGTTTATATGATCTCGTTGATGAACAAGAGTGTGAGTATCGCAATGTGAATAGATTTCAATATGACCAGGAGGGAGATTATCATTATAAGGAAAATGTGGTTCCGTTTGTTCAACAATTTGATCAGATGCTGCAGGAAAAGGGTGAGCCTTCCATAACGCAATTGATTAATAATGCATATTCAGAATTTCGTATGATATACAACAAACTGATCAGGCTTGCAAAAAAGAATCATGATAAAGTTCGTATGAAGCAGGAGAAGCAATACTATATGAGCTGTTTGACAAGACTCTGCCTGTCCATACTCAAAGAGGCTGATATTTATGATTCTGCGAATGCTTTTCATCATTCCAAACAGCCGTTATGGAATAAGGGTGATACACTAAAGGCTTGGCAACAATGCGCAGAGAAGGTTGAAAAAATGTATCAAGTATTTAAAGATGCCCCAAATATTACCCGACTTAATCAGGCAAGAAATGATTTGGCAGATGAAATGAAGGAAGCAGCCGAATCAAGGGATTGTGGTATCTTTAAAATGGAACTGCCCACTGGTGCCGGTAAAACGAAAGCCGGCCTCCGCTATGCAATTTCAAATGCAAAACGGTATAAGAAAAGCAGGGTAGTATACGTTACTGCGTACTTATCTGTCCTGGAACAGAACGCTAAGGACATCAGAGAAATCCTGAATGATGATGATATCATTCTTGAGCACCATAGCAATGTGGTGGAGGAAGAAAAGAAGAAATCAGAAGATCTTGAGGATGACGCGGAATATAATCATATGTCCTATTTGAGAGAAAGTTGGGAGAGCCCTGTAATTTTAACCACAGTTGTCCAGCTTTGCAATACCTTTTATAAAGGGAAAGCGTCAAATATACGAAGATTTTGCAAGCTGATCAACTCCGTTATCATCCTGGATGAGGTTCAGAGCCTGCCTTTGAAAATATTCTCTAATTTTAACATGATAATGAACTTTATGAAGACAGTGATGCATTGCAATATTGTGCATTGTACAGCAACGCAGCCGGTCCTGGACAATCAGGCTATGAGTTATCCAATTCATTATGGAGATATTAATGACGAAAAAGGGATGATTGCCGACAATGTCAAGATAGATATGGAATGCTTTCAGAGAGTGGATTTCTATAATCTAACTGGAAAGGATGCATGCAAAAAGCTAAGCACAGAAGAAATATGTTCTTATATCATTGATGAACTCAATACATTTGACAGTTGTCTGGTGATCTTGAATACAAAAAAGGCAGTTGAAGAACTTTATCAATATTTGAATAGTAATTTACCTGATGTTGATATTATTTATCTAACCACTAATCTATGTGCGGCTCATCGACTACAGATTATTGGTGACATGAAGAAAAAGTTGACGGAAAACAGGATAAGCGGCGCGAAACACAAAATAGTGTGCATTAGTACTCAATTGATAGAAGCGGGAGTTGATGTGGATTTTGATGTAGTGTTCCGCTCTTTAACGGGGATTGACAGTTTAATTCAGTGTGCTGGAAGATGTAACCGTGAAGGGAAACTGATGAAAGACGGAGTTTTTATCCATGGAAAGCTATATATATTTCGATGTGCAGCAGAGAATCTTTCAAATTTAAAAGAAATTCAGGAAGAAGTGGATGCTGCAGAGTATGCCGTAAGATCTCTTGATCTTGATGACAATGTTCAGCTGGATATGGAGCAATTAAAAACAAAGTATTACAACAAGTATTATGCGGTGAACAGCAATAATATGGATTATAAAGATCCTGATTGGCAAAGAACGATGGTTGATGAACTTGGAAGGAATCTTCCTGCACGAACAAGAATAAAGGATAAGCTACCAAAATATAATCCGGTGTTGTTTCAGTCTTTCGATCGGGCAGCCAACCAATTTCAATTAATTGGTGACGGTACAATTGGTGTAATTGTGGTGTATAATAATGAAGATCTCCTGGAAAAGCTGGACTTTGCCATGCAAGAACGGGATTATGAAGGTATCAAAAAGCTATTAAGGAAATTACAGCGATATACGGTGAATATGTATCCAAATACAAGGCTGGAGGCATTTGTTACGAAGATAGAGGAATTCGGATTATATATTCTGCAAAAAGAATATTATAACAAAAAAAGAGGAGTTGTCATAAACCAGCTGGCTGATTTGATTCAATAAGGGAGGGGAAAAAAGTTGCAGGAACAATTTAAGTCGGATCCTTTTTACTATAAGGTCTATGGAGATTATGCTATGTTTACAGATCCTGTGACAAAGGCGGGAGGAGAGAAGTATACGTATCAGGTTCCAACCTATCAGGCGTTGAAGGGGATCACGGAACAGATATACTGGAAACCTACATTACAATATTTTATAGATTCTGTTAAAGTGGTAAAAAAGATACAGACTGAGACAAAAGGAATCAGAGCCCCATTAAAAAATGGAACGAATGATCTGGATTATTATACCTATCTTCGGGATGTTGAATACCTTGTCAAATTTCATTTTGAATGGAATTTGAATCGTCCGGAGCTAAAAGCGGACAGGAACGCGACCAAACATGAGCGGATTCTTCTTAGATCCATATCTAAGGGAGGCAGAAGAGACATTTTTCTGGGAACCAGAGAGTGTATCGGATATGTAGAGAGAATGAGGGCAGAAGAATTTGAAAAAGCAACTACTGTTTATGATAGAGAGAAAATATCTTTTGGGATTATGTTTCATTCTTTTAACTATCCAGATGAGAGGGTACAGACAGAAGAGAATAATTTAATCTCTAATTTTACAGATATTACAATGAGCAACGGAAGGATTGATTTTATTCGACCGGAAGAATGCCAGATCCATCATAAGTTAAGGAACTATACGATCAAATCGTATACAAAGGATAATGTAAAATCTGTAAACGAGGAATTAAAGGATATTCCGGAGGAGGAAGTGTAGATGAGTGTGTTAACGGCATTATATAAAACATATCTCAATGCGATTGAAAATGGACTCGTAGATCAGACTGAATATCTCGGGCAGAAAACAATAATACTGCCTGTGTATCATTCAAGTAAGAAATCAGCTGGTTCAAACGATATGATTGAGGTAAGCCTTTCAGAAAGGGCTGAGTTTATTAAAGCCGAATGGATGCCTAAAGATCAGCTTGCGATTTACCCGATTTCTGAAGATTCAATCATTCGAGCTGGCAGCGTGATTTCTCCTCATCCACTTTGTGATGAGCTGCCCTATTTGTCAAAAGAGATGAATCCGGATAAGCATAAGAAATATCAGGCAGTTCGCGAAGATTGGGTGTCGTACACGAAGGATGGCCATCCGAATCGTCTACTTGAAATTTTGGATCAATATCTAATGAAGGAAAGCATATTAAATGACTGTATCGGATCACTTTTTGCCGGTATGGAATATAAAACTACAGAGGATTATAAGATTAGTATTATAAAAGACGGTAAGCCATCAAAAACTGTTAGTCTGGAAAAAACGTTTGTAACGTTTCGTGTAGAACTTGCTGAATCTACAGAAGCTGATCTCACTGTAAGCACTGATAAAGAGCTACATCAGAGCTATATTAATTATGTAAGGGAGAAGAATTCCGAGCATCCACAGGAGCAGTGTGACATTTCCGGCAAAACGACTTATTGTGCATCAAGGCATCGAGGCCTTTTGGGAAATGCAAAGCTTGTATCCATCAGCAATCACAATGAGACTTACTTTGGAAGATTTAATGATGGGAAGGAAGTTGTACATATAGGTTACGAAACATCACAAATGATACATTTGATGTTAAAGTACCTCCTGGAGAATAAACAGAATAAAAAACAAATTGGCAAAAGTAGTTTCCTTGTAAACTGGTTCTCAGATGACATTGGAAATGAAGAAGGGTCTGATGTTTTAGGGAAATTTTTACCGGAAGAGTCTATAAGCGCAGATGATCAAGGATCTCAGGAAGATTCTGATGAAGGAGACATTCCTGAAGAAGACGATGATGATAATCAGGAGGATTTTGGTGGATTGGAGTCATTTGCAATTAATGATTATTTAAGCGGAAAGAATCACAACATAAATCCTAATGGGAAATTTTATATCATGATTCTTGATAAGATTTCGAATGGTAGGCTTTCCATCAAATATTTCAGAGAAATGCCAAAGTCCGATTTGTTCCTTCGTGTTGGCAATTGGTATACACAGACATGCTGGGAGTTTCCTCATAAGGATCGCACAAAAGTAAAAGAAACACCTTCATTATTTCAGTATGCGAATACGGTGTTTGGCCTTGAGAATAATCAGGGATATATGGAATGCAAGAATGAAAAACTAAAAACTAAGACAGTTGAGCGAATGCTTCCGTGTATATTAGAGCAAAAACGCTTGCCTGTGGATATTAAAAATCGGATGCTTGCAAACTTGTGTAATCGGAGCTCATACAATAAGACCTGGAATTATGTCCTTTCAGTTGGCTGCTCAATTTTTAAAAAATATAAAACAGATAGGAAAGAAGAGGTGAATGAAATGCTGGATGAAACAAATCAAGGGCGCAGTTATCTATTTGGAAGACTACTGGCGGTATATGAAAAGCTAGAAAGGGATGTGCTTGCTGCAAGAGATCCCAAAATGCCAGCAGACTCAAATAGCGAAGAAAAAAAAGGAGGAAGAGCTACAAACGCAGAACATTTATGGAGCGTATACACCAAACGTCCGGAAAGAACGCTTAAAATTTTGGAAGACAAAGTCAGACCTTACAAGGAGAACATGCTGAAGAATAGCTATGGACGGGTCAGATACTATGAGAGTATCATAATGAGGGTAAATTGTTTGATCAGAGAATCTGAGACGTATGAGCGAGATAGGAACAGAGCTTTGGACGAAGATTTTGTGTTTGGCTATTATGCTCAAAAGCAAGAGTTATATAGCAGTAAAAATAAAAAACAAAAAAATCAGGAAGTGGAGGATAATGAAAATGGCAGTATTGCAGAATAAAATTGATTTCGTAATGTTTTTTTCAGTAACAGGGGCGAATCCAAATGGGGATCCTTTAAATGGGAATATGCCCCGTACAGATTATGATGGCTATGGCGAAGTAAGCGATGTGTGTATCAAGAGAAAAATCCGAAATCGTATGCAGGACATGGGGTATTCTTTATTTGTTCAGTCTAATGACCGTATAGACGATCAGAAAAAGTCCCTGGAGGAAAGATTTACTTCTGAATTCGATTCACCAAAAAAGGATTCTGATGATAAAGTATATCAGGCTTCCTGCGAAAAATGGATTGATGTGCGTAGTTTTGGACAGGTTATGACTTTCCAGAAACGCTCTATCGGTATACGCGGACCAGTGTCAGTTTCAATGGCTAAAAGTCTCAGTCCTGTCGATGTAATCAGCATGCAAATTACTCGAAGTACAAATGGAATGAAAACAAAGGATGATAACGCTCGTTCTTCTGATACAATGGGTACAAAACATTTTGTGGATTTTGGTTTGTATATGGTGAAGGGAAGCATTAATCCATATTTTGCTGAAAAAACAGGATTTTCAGAAGAAGATGCGGAAGTTATAAAAAAAGCATTATGCTCTCTTTTTGTAAACGATTCTTCTTCTGCCAGACCTGAAGGAAGCATGGAAGTAAAAAAACTTTTCTGGTTTACCCATCCAGATAAGCTGGGTGTCGCTTCCAGTGCGAAGATACACAGGCTGGTTGGAGCGAAAGAATTAGTGCCGGGGAGCAAGGCTTCAAAATATGAAGACTATTCTATTCAGCTTAATCAACAAATGCTTGCATCATTAGAGTCAAAAGGGCTAAAAGCAGAGGAGATAAATGGTCTATAAGGAAGAGGACTTTCTTATGATTTCTGGCATTCAGCACTTCATTTTTTGTCGGAGGCAATGGGCACTGATTCATGTTGAACAACAGTGGGAAGAGAATTTTTTTACAGTTGATGGAGAACAGAAACATGAAAGGGCTGATCAGCCAGAAATTCATGAGAAAAGAGGGGATACGATCTCAATCCGAGCACTGCGTGTGAAATCAGATGTTCTTGGAATTACGGGAATGTGTGACGTGGTCGAATTGCGGAAATCCGAGGATGGAATTTGTTTTCCTCAATATGATGGAAATTATTCTGTTATACCGGTTGAATATAAAAGAGGGAAGCCTAAAGAAAATAATTCTGATAAATTGCAGTTGATGGCTGAGGCATATTGCTTGGAAGAAATGCTGGAAACGCATATATTTAAAGGCTATATCTTCTATTTTGAAACAAAAAGAAGAGAAGAAGTGATATTAACGGATGATCTGCGGCAGGAAATGACTAAAGCAATAGAAGAGATGCATAGCTATATGGAACGTGGATATACACCAAAAGTAAGGACGGGAAAGAAATGTAAGACATGTTCCTTAAGAAATATTTGTCTTCCTGTACTCAACAATAAACAAAGTGTCAAAGATTACATTCAAAGGAGAGTTGTGGGATGAGACAAATGTTGAATGTACTGTTTGTCACAAAGCCGGAAGTTTATATGGGCCTTCAGGGTGAAAACATAGTTATTAGGGAAGATAATGAAACCATTGCAAGATATCCGCTACATAATTTGGAAGGAATTATTTGCTTTTCAAATCCTGGCGCAAGCCCTGCTTTAATGGGAAAATGTGTACAGAATGATATTTCTATTTGCTTCCTGACACCAACCGGGAGATTTCGCGCAAGAGTAATCGGAGAGACCAGAGGAAATGTATTATTAAGAAAGAAGCAATATCGAGTTGCTGATATAGAAGAGACATGCCTCGATATCTCCCGTAATTTTATTCTGGGAAAAGTTTATAATGAAAAATGGCAGTTGGAACGCTATATTAGACAATATTCGCTACGAATGCCAGTGGAAGAAATGAAGCTGGCATCGGAGCGATTAAGCGGGTATATGATCAAAATTTCGAATAGTGAGGATCTAGATCAACTGAGGGGATACGAGGGAATGGCTCAGACAGTCTATTTTTCTGTATTTGACCACATGATTCTTAATCAAAAGGGCGAGTTCTATTTTCATGGGAGAAGCAAGAGGCCGCCAGAAGATCGAATCAATAGTTTACTGTCATTTGCTTATACATTGCTGACGAATGATATAGCAGCAGCGTTGGAAACTGTCGGGCTTGATCCATATGTTGGCTTTATGCATCAGGATAGACCAGGAAGAGCGTCTTTGGCAACTGATCTGATTGAAGAGTTAAGAGTGCCGATTGCTGATCGCTTTGTTCTTTCATTAATCAATAGGAAACAGCTTAAGCCAAATGATTTTGAAATTAGTGAAAATCATTCGGTATATATTAATGATTCAGCACGGCGAACTTTCATCAGTGCATGGCAAAAAAACAAGCAAGAGCAGATTACTCATCCGTATTTAAATGAGAAAATCCCATGGGGACTAGTTACTTATGCTCAGGCATTATTACTAGCCAGATATCTCCGAGGCGATATAGATCAGTATCCCCCATTTTTCTGGAAATAGAGGTTGAAATGTACGTATTAATAACTTATGATATTAATATAACATCGGCGAATGGGCAGCGTAGACTTCGCAGGGTAGCTAAAATATGCGAGAACTATGGTCAGCGTGTTCAAAACTCTGTATTTGAATGCAAACTGGATGAGGCTAAGTTATTAAAAGTGAAGAAACAATTACTGGAAGTGGTTAATACCGAAACTGACAGTCTTCGATTTTATAGACTTGGAGATAATTATGACAAAAAAGTTCAGCATATAGGTGCGAAGAAAACGTATAAATTCGATGATGTATTCATTGTCTAGAGAGTGCGAACTATAAGTGATCATAAATACACAGAGAGGTTCGCACCCAAAAGAGATAGTAATGATAGTAATAAGGATATGGATTAATCGGTTGCATAATAATTCAACGGAAAAATCTATATTTTGTTATATGCTATAGGAAAAGCACTGCATATAGCTGTCGCACCCTTCGTGGGTGCGGGGATTGAAATCCGGCCTATCCGACAACCTCAATA
>ENA-UOOK01007189-UOOK01007189.1-fermentation-metagenome-genome-assembly--contig:-NODE-7189-length-10259-cov-3.240298_pt1 | contig 10259 bp, 9 predicted proteins | sample MGYA00245777_ERZ724023 | MGnify/ENA primary metagenome ERZ724023 (study PRJEB28704, sample SAMN03018312) | fermentation metagenome | biome: anthropogenic terrestrial biome; feature: soil; material... | reverse complement strand
ACGAAGCATTTACAGCCATGCGTGCCCGCGGAGCGAAAGTAACAGACCTTGCCATCATTATAATAGCCGCAGATGACGCAATAATGCCTCAAACTATCGAGGCCATCAACCACGCTCAAGCTGCCGGAGTGCCTATGATATTTGCAATCAATAAAATAGACAAACCAGGAGCAAACCCCGAAAAGATTAAGGAACAGCTTGCAAATATGAACATCCTCGTTGAAGATTGGGGCGGAAAATATCAGTGCCAGGAAATATCTGCAAAAAAAGGTCTGAATGTAGAGAAACTTCTCGATAAAGTGTTGCTTGAAGCCGATTTGCTTGAACTTAAAGCAAATCCCGATAAGAATGCTGTCGGTAATGTCATCGAATCATCTCTCGACAAAGGTAGAGGTTACCTTGCAACCGTTCTGATTCAGACGGGTACCATGAAAGTCGGAGATGTCATATTGTCAGGTTGCTATACCGGTCGCGTAAAAGCTATGTTCAACGAACGCGGACAGAAAATCGAAATTGCCGGGCCGTCAACTCCTGTTTCGGTACTCGGACTTAACGGAGCCCCTACGGCAGGTGATACCATAAACGTAATGGAAGACGAAAAAGAAGCTCGAGACATTGCAAACAAGAGAGAACAACTTATTCGTATTCAAGGAATAAAGACACAGACTCACATCACTTTGGAAGAAATAGGCCGTCGTATAGCATTGGGTAACTTCCAAGAATTGAATATAATCGTCAAAGCAGATGTTGACGGATCAATAGAGGCTTTGTCCGATTCGTTGATTAAACTTTCCACTGACGAAATCCACGTCAATGTGATTCACAAAGCTGTCGGAGCAATTTCCGAATCGGATGTATTGCTCGCTGTGGCATCAAATGCCATTATTATCGGATTTCAGGTAAGACCTTCTGCCAATGCACGCAGAATTGCCGAGAAAGAAGAGATAGAAATACGCTTGTATTCAATCATTTATGATGCCATCAATGAAGTCAGGAGCGGTATAGAGGGTATGCTTGCTCCGGAGGAAAAAGAAGAAGTTACAGCTACTGCAGAAGTTCGCGAGACATTCAAAATATCCAAAGTCGGCACGATTGCCGGATGTATGGTCAAAGAGGGCAAGCTTCTCAGAACTGCAAAAATCAGAATTATCAGAGATGGTATTGTCATATATACGGGATTACTCGGTTCTCTGAAACGATTCAAGGACGATGTTAAAGAGGTCGCTTCAGGATACGACTGCGGATTGAATATCGAAGGTTTCAACGATATTAAAGTAGGAGACATTGTAGAAGCCTATACAATAGTGGAAATCAAGAGAAAATTGTAATTATTTTATCAAATCGGCCAAGTTGTCCGATTCATAAGTTGGAGCGCCATCGCATGGAATATGTTTGGGATTGTAATAAAATTGATCAATCCCGAATATTTGAGCTCCCTCTATGTCATTGGTAAAGTCATCACCCACCATAAGAGTTTCACGTTTGGTCCCTCCAATAGAGTCCATTGCCTTGCTGAAAATGGCGGGATGCGGCTTATGTACCCCAACTTCTTCAGATACCATAACAGCAGAGAAGTACTGCTCTATTTCCGATATTTTCAGCTTTCTGTATTGAACCTCCTTGAAACCATTGGAAACTATCGCCATCTTTCCACCTTTTTGCATAATGGCATCAAGTACCTCGCGAGTTCCCGGCATTAGAATTTTGCCTAAAGCCATGAAATCCAAATATTCGTGTCCTATACGTTCCGACAATTCAATATTATCGATATTGTAGTAATTTTTGAAAGTCTGATGAAATCTTTCTCTTCTCAAGTACTCCTTAGTGACTCTGCCGGCCTCGTAATCATCCCACAAACGATGATTTATAACTTCGTACCGCTCAAGAAACAGCTCACGATTACCTATAGGCAGCTGAAATTTGTCCAATACGGCGCACATTGCCACGGAGGCATTTGCATCAAAATCCCAAATAGTCCTATCTATGTCAAAAAGAAAATAGTTGTACTTGTCAATAATCATATTATTTACAATAATAATCAATCATCCTGTTAATGGCATCAATACATATAGGGCAGAATCCGGCAGCCGTATTGGTTTTCATTCTGCAATCCAACACAGGCCTGTAAACACCCTTGGCAGAATATCCCCCACCCTCAAACAGCCCCACAAGTCCTGAATATTCAACTTTATCGGGGGTAGGAACAGGCGTTGTCTTGTCAATTTTGTCCTTCCATTTGCGACCGAAATCGGCAAGTGTGGTAAGATTTGGCTCCCACGGCTCGACATTGGGGTTGTACATATCTTCGTATGCAACTTCAGATGAATAATATTCGTCTCCCAATCCGGCAAAACTATGCCCGAATTCATGAACAAACACCTCTGCTTCATATTTATGGTCACTCATGCTGAGTCCGTAATAATTATAAATGCCTCCACCGCCATATTTATCGAAATTTACAATCACGTAAATGGCATCACACGGCGTATTTGATACTATCTGAACCACTTTCTTCTGGTCGGGAGCTGTGAGATATCTGTCGGTTTTGAAAGTATAGAAATTTGAACAGGCTACTGTATTTTTCCAGATGTCATGATGAGGAATATCTGTTCCCGAATCCACGGAAACCGATTCCACCGCCCAGATGTTAAAACCCTCTTTACGTGATTTATATGGCTCTATATCAAAAAGATACCCCATAAATTCATTAACATCAAGTCTGAATTTGGCCATTTCCTGTGCAGTATAACCCTCTGCCACAAATACGAGATCTACTTTTTGAGAAGAAGCTCCGTTATAGAGCACACTGTCAATTTTATAGTTATTCTCCACATCCCTCTTTATTGATTTATCTGCGGGATCGATATTGCAACTGAATATCGGGTTTAGTGCTCCCGTATCGTGCATTCGTTCCGAAACAACGACTTTAATCTTATTCTTTGGAAAAGGAATCCAAATAGAGTTACTTTGGGCCATGTCTGTCTCTTCGGCCTCTTTTGTCGTACGCCATTCGGAAAACAGAGAACAAAATCCTTTCATGAATATTTTCATCCCATCATCAGCGGAATAAACTTCAATGGCATACTCTCCATAATCGAAGTCGGGTATGAGACTATGCACAGAGCCACTCCATTCTTTTTCAAAATGAAGTCCGTCCAAATAGACATGCTGCTCGTTCGCATTACCGGCAAAGACAAGATCCATTCTAAGTCTGTCAGGGGTAAAATAGTCGTTGTAGTCTATTTGAGCGTTGCTGTAAACAACTGTAATAAACAGCAAAACAGCTATCGACATTATTTTCTTCATAACAATTAAATACCTGTATAACTCTGTGGTGTAATTAATTTGAGCTCTTCCTTGACAGCTTGAGACACCTTGAGAGTCTCGATAAACTCACGTATAGACTCTTTTGTAACATGAGTGTTATGTCTGGTAAGCTCCTTGAGAGTTTCGTATGGATTAGGATAACCTTCTCTTCTTAAAATAGTTTGAATACCTTCTGCTACTACGGCCCAATTGTCTTCCAGATCGGCTGCTATCTTATCTTCGTTCAGAATCAATTTTCCAAGTCCTTTCTTGAGGGACAACAGAGCGAGAAGAGAGTGAGCAAGTGGCACGCCGATGTTTCTTAGTACTGTAGAATCCGTCAAGTCTCTCTGCATCCTCGAAATAGGCAATTTTGAGGAGAGATGGATATATATGGCATTTGCAAAGCCAAGATTCCCCTCTGCATTTTCAAAATCTATCGGATTGACCTTGTGAGGCATGGCTGAAGACCCGACCTCTCCCGTTTTGATTTACTGCTTGAAATATTCCATGGAAATATATGTCCACATATCTCTGCATAAATCGATGAGTATTGTATTAATCCTCTTCATGTTGTCAAAGATTGCGGCCAGATTGTCATAGTGTTCTATCTGAGTAGTGGGATAAGATCTGCGAAGTCCGAGTGTATCTTCCACAAAAACCCTTGCAAATTTATTCCAATCTATATCGGGATAGGCTGCATAGTGAGCGTTGAAATTGCCGGTAGCCCCGCCGAATTTGGCAGGATATCGTGCAGAAAGAAGCTGTTCTCTCTGTTCAAACAATCTTACGTTGAACACCGATATTTCCTTTCCGAGACGAGTGGGAGAAGCAGGTTGGCCGTGAGTGTGAGCCAGCATCGGGACTGCAACCCACTCTTTTGAATAATCTTTCAAAATACCCATGATATTGTCTAATTCCGGCAGATATACATCTCTTACACCCTCCATTAAAGAGAGAGGTATTGCCGTATTGTTAATATCCTGTGATGTAAGGCCGAAATGGATAAACTCGATGTATTGGTCCAGTCCCATCAACTTGAAATGCTTCTTTATAAAATACTCCACAGCCTTTACATCGTGATTTGTAGTCTTCTCTATATCTTTGATCTCCTGAGCATCTGTGATGGAAAAATTCCAATATAGCTCCCTTAAACGTGTAAAAATATCGGGATTGACACTTTTCAACTGCGGGAGGGGGATTTCACATAGAGCAATAAAATACTCAACTTCAACTTTTACCCTGTATCTAATCAATGCGAATTCCGAAAAATAATTCTCAAATCGCTCAACTTGAGTAAAATATCTGCCATCAATCGGAGAGATGGCCATCAATGGATCTTGCATAACGGTATATTTTTGTATAATCTTACAATATTAGGTATTTTTTTTCAATTACTGAGATTTATTTAACACGGATTCTGTGGTACAACTCTATACACTGCCTTGCCTGAAGCACATCGTGCACTCTCAAAATATCTGCTCCTTCCATAAGGCACTGAAGATGAAGAGCCGAAGTTGCACATAAAGATTCCTCCGGTGTGATACCGAGAGAGTTGTAAATCATACTTTTTCGTGAAATTCCAACCAATATCGGCTTATTCAGACATTTCAGCCTGGAGAGATTGGCCAATAATCGGTAATTGTCTTCAATACTCTTTGAAAATCCGAATCCCGGATCGATAATGTAATCCGATACATTATGAAGTTGAGCCTCCTTGTCAAAATTTTTAAAATATTCAATCACATCATCAGTTATGTCATCATATCCGTAATTATCGTGCATGGTACGGCAGTCTCCCAATCTGTGCATTGCCACATATTGCAGGTTGTAACGACCTACGACTTCAAGCATATCGCAATCCTCGTGTCCTGCAGAAATATCATTGACCATAAATCTCCCTGCAATTTCGAATACCCGTTCGACAATTTCAGATCTGAAAGTATCCACGGACAATTGCACCCCCGTATATCTCTTTCTGAAAATCTCTACTATGGGACGAAGTCTCTCCCACTCGGTTTCTTCATCTATCATAACGGCCCCAGGTCTTGTGGAACATGCCCCTATATCTATAATATCTGCACCTTCGACAATAAGTTTATCGGTTCTTTTTATAAAATCGTCACCTTTAACAGCCCTGCTGAGGGAATAATATGAATCATCATTGATATTGACAATTCCCATCACTTTAATAATTCTACTTTCCATCATCGATATTTACGGATTAAACTTTATCTTTGTACCAAATACAAAGATAGGATTATTTATGTTAATAGTACTCGAAGGACTTGACGGAGCCGGCAAATCCACACAATTGGAAAAGGTATCCGGATATTTGAAATCAAAGGGAAAAAATGTCAGACATCTTCACTTCCCCCGTTTTGATGCCCCTGTTTATGGAGACTTGATCTCCAAATTTCTAAGGGGGGATTTCGGATCGGTAGAGCAGGTACATCCCCAACTTGTAGCTCTGTTGTTTGCAGAGGATAGAAGAGATGCTTCTTCGATGATCAGAGAGTGGTTGAACGATGGATATTGTGTCATTCTCGACAGATATGTCTATTCCAACATTGCATTTCAATGTTCAAAACTCAAGTCTCGAGAAGAATCAGATTATTTGAGAGAGTGGATATTTGAAGTGGAATACAACAAATTTGTCATTCCCAAACCCGACTTGAATCTGTTCCTCGATGTACCTATCACTTTTGTCAGGGACAAACTGACAAACAACAGAGAAGGAGACGACAGGGAGTACTTGAAAGGCAAATCGGACATTCACGAAGCCAGCATTGAGTTGCAAAAGAGAGTAAGGGAAATATATATCGAACAGTGCAGCAAAGACAAAGACTTCATCAATATCGATTGTTCGGATTCCAAAGGGAATATGTTGGCTGCGGATGCCATTTTCAGTATGATTCAAAAGGAAATTGATAATAAGATATGAGACTGTTGAGGGCCATTTGCCGAATAATATTCGGACTTACATTTATTTTATCAGGTTTCCTGAAATTCATAGATCCGATTGGAAATTCGCTTATCATAAAGGAATACCTCTCCATATTCCACCTTGGTTTTCTCGATTTTTCAGCCGTGTGGATGGGAATGGCACTCTCCTCTTTAGAATTTGTGATAGGAATCTGCATTCTTCTCGGCATAAGATTGAGACTTGCATCTGCAATAGGGTTGATTTTCATATCATTTTTCACCCTGCTGACACTCTACCTTGCTATTTTCAACCCGATTAGCGATTGCGGCTGCTTCGGAGAAGCCATCCACCTTACCAATCGGGAGACATTGTTCAAGAATATAATATTGCTGCTATGCGCCCTGTTCCTGTTTTTTCAGAGAAACAGATTCAGCCCGATTGCACCGGCCCCGTTTGAATGGTCATTTGTGTGCGTATTTGAACTTCTGGCACTTTTTATTGCGATTCACGCATTCGTCACAATGCCGAGAATAGATTTTACTCCATATAAGGTGGGAACCGACCTGAAGTCTCTCCATGCGGTTGACATGGCACAATATGAGACAATTTTCACATACTCCAAAGACGGTAAAACTCAAAATTTCTCTCTTGACAATCTGCCCGATTCTACATGGACATTCATTGATTCCAAAAGCGAATTGATTTCGGGTAATACTGCACAAATAGATTTGTCGTTAAGTGATTTGTCGGGAAATGACCGTACAGATATTCTGTACAATGACGGACCGCTTTTTGCCGTCACAATCCGGGATATGCAGACTATTGGCCCAAGGCAGTTAAAAAGGATTGCCTCTTTCAGGGACAAACTTCATAATGCAGGGCAGGAACTCTATGTCTTTGCAGCCTCGACCGACTTTCCGGAAGAATTGGGAACAAATGTATATATTGCAGATTATAAGGCTCTTCTGACTTTAAACAGATCAAATGGAGGAGCTGTCTATTTTAATGATGGAACAATTGTCCGAAAATGGGCATCTGTCAATCTGCCTTCCGCCAATATTGCCAAAACTCTTGTAGAAGACCATGAAGTTATTATTTTACAGAGATTTATAAGTGAAAGGCTGTTCGTCAACATTTCACTTATCGGAATATTGTTTATCGTAGTGCTGATGAGATATTTCTGCAGAGTGTTTTATAAACGTGAAAGTTATATCATCATGGAAAAATCATAAACGATTTGGTGACTTTCTCGCTGTATGATTTCGACACCGGAATATCTGCAACATCCTCTATCCCGAAATCTATAAATATTCCATCCTTCTCGCGACGTATTATATTGACTTTGTCAAAGTTGACCATAAAGGAGCGGTGACATCTCAATATATTTGTACCCTCGAAAAATCCTTCCATGACTTTGAGTGTATTTCTCAGGAGAAATTTGGCAATCTTACCCTTATTGATGTACCAGACACATACATAATTATCGGCAGATTCGAGATACAGAAGACTCTCTTTCTTGATTGAAAGTCTCAATTCCCCCTTTTCGTCATAAAACGAAAGTATATTGGGCCCCTGCCGGTCCGAACTTTTTTGCAACTCCTTAATCAGTTTCAGCTGATTGGACTTTTCCTGCATTGAAAAATAGAGCAGCGATATTGCGTATGGAAGCAGCAATACCAATGAAGTATTTTTTAGCGAATTTTTGAAAACCGTGGTGATAGGTTCGGTTTGTTCAACTGCGAGAGACAGTACCGTATAACTGATGGACATTGCCGCAATTTCTATGACAATCCATATACCGAAAGCCATGTACGATATAGAGTGCTTCTTCCCGTATTTATACATTATGACCCTGCTTACCACCACAACCAACATTCCGACTAAAATCAGCAGACTGGAATATACAAAAAACATTATCTCCGAGACATCATACCAATCTGCAGACCTGAACGGCTTGTAGATATTGATAAAAATAAGGGCAAATGCAGCTGTGAAAATCACCAGACTGATTATGTTCGATTTCTTATAGATATAAGAAGGTATGGGCTTATGCAAGTATTCCATAATGTTTTTGCTTGTTTTTATCGATTGCAAAATTACAAGTAAATCCCCAATAAAAGCAAATAGTCTCAAAATCTTTTACCCCGTATTTTGATTTTTCGTCCCCGAAAACCGATTTTTATCCCATTGGACTGGCAAAAAACCCATTATTTTGGAAAAAGCGACTTTAGGGAGTTGTTTTGCAGAAAAAACAAATGATGGATAATTCTTCTTACTCAATTGTGACCTGCACCTTTTCACAAAAAGATGAAGAGAGTGAAGTGGTAAATTTTCAGAGCAAAGTGGCGGCTTCGGGATTTTGCTCCGATACAGACAACAACATTGAAGAAAACAGAGATTTTCAATATAAGGTATTCGTTCCTGCAGGAAAAGAACACGCCGATAACGGAATATTGCTGCTACACGGATTAAATGAAAGGACATGGGACAAATATCTCCCATGGGCTGAGTATCTGTGCAAAGAGACAAACCGTCCCGTAATTTTGTTCCCGATAGCGTTTCACATGAACAGAACACCATCATCATGGTATAACCCGCGCAGCATCATGCCATGGGTTAATCAGAGAAAAAATGAAATATCCGGACTTACAAGTTCAAGTTTTTTTAATGTGGCGCTGAGTTCAAGACTTTCATCAAGTCCTTTAAGGTTTTATATTTCAGGAAGAGAATCACTATTTAACGTGGTTCAGTTGTTTAAGGAGATTGAAAGCGGAGCACATCCTCTATTTGCAGAGAATGCCCAACTCAATATTTTTGCGTATTCCATCGGGGCTCTTCTTTCACAAGTGCTGATGCTTTCCAATCCGGACAACTTATTCGACAGGTCCAAATTTTTCTTCTTTTGTGGAGGTTCCATTTTTGAAAAGATGAACGGCATATCAAAAGAGATAATGGATAAGGAGGCATACGAAAAAATTTACAATTTCTATACCGGAGGTTTCTCCTTTAAAAATGACTACATAGAAGCTGCCTTCAAGTCGATGGTTCTGACATCGACAGACAAGGAGAAGAGAGAGTCTTTTTTTGCAAAAGCCAAAAACAGGATAAAAGCGATAACCTTGAAAAAAGATATTGTAATCCCTACGGAAGGGGCGATTGAAGCATTCGGTACGGACACAAGCAAATCGGTTATAAGTGAAATGGATTTTCCTTTTGAATATACCCATCAGAATCCATTCCCTGCCAATAAAAAAATAGCTCCCGAGCTATTGTCGGGAGCTTTTAACAGTGTATTCAGTGTAGCCGCCTCTTTTGTCGGCTGACAATAGTTAATTCAAGGTAGAATACTTCTTTCCGTAATCAATCTGTTGTTTCAGGAAATCATCGACATAGACTACTTCATAATCGATGACGTTACCTCCCTGCATGATAGGGATAATGTCCGGATTTACAAATCCGCGGTAAGGTTTCAAATCCAATGAAGCATATCTCTCTTTCACCTCTTTGTGAAGATCAGGATCGATGTTTACGGCATATTTCAGAATCAACTCTTTACCGGCATTAAAATCACCTTCTGATTTAACACGCTGTATTTCACTGAGCAGTCGGCTGAACAAATTTCTCAATTTTGCAAAATCATTGATGACAAAGTATGTCTTACCATCGCGTACTTTCTTCTCAATCACATTATCTGCAATACCCTGCTCATAGCACCATTGGGCAATGAGTTTACGACACTGCATGTGAGCCTGTGTGTTGGTTTTACCAAGCTCTACTCTTGTAAACTGTGTAAAAAGACCGTTTCTTATATAGTTGATGTACTCGGCCTTGTAAGCATCGGGATTGTCAAGGATTCCCAATTCAATCAGTTTTGGATCGGCAAGATAATACAATGCAAACAAGTCGGCGCGAGCCTCCTCGAGCGGAGAACTGTATTCTTTGAGCGCATTAGGCGATACCCCCGGAAGCAATTGTCCCGAGCCGTGTCCGAGACATTCATGCAAATCGGTATGAAGATTGCCTGTAA
>ENA-UOOK01007188-UOOK01007188.1-fermentation-metagenome-genome-assembly--contig:-NODE-7188-length-10260-cov-2.788633_pt1 | contig 10260 bp, 4 predicted proteins | sample MGYA00245777_ERZ724023 | MGnify/ENA primary metagenome ERZ724023 (study PRJEB28704, sample SAMN03018312) | fermentation metagenome | biome: anthropogenic terrestrial biome; feature: soil; material... | reverse complement strand
CCGTTGCCACCGGTGTGAAAAGAGCCAAACCTGAAAACATGGTGTTTACATATCAGGGTGATGGAGATTTGGCTGCCATTGGTACGGCGGAAACCGTCCATGTAGGCGCCAGAGGTGAAAACATCACCATCATTTTCATCAACAATGCGATTTACGGTATGACCGGCGGCCAGATGGCTCCCACCACATTGCCCGGACAGGTCTCTACCACTTCTCCTTATGGAAGAAATATAAAAATCCAGGGTCACCCTATCCGCATTTGCGAAATGCTTTCCACCTTGGACGGCACCGCTTACGCGGAACGTGTATCGGTTGACTCCTTTAAGAACATCAAAAAAGCCAAGAGTGCCATTAAAAAGGCATTTGAAATTCAACAGGCGGGATTGGGATTCTCCATCGTGGAGGTTTTGTCCACTTGCCCCACCAACTGGGGCAAAACACCCACAGAAGCGTTGGAATGGTTGAGAACCGATATGATCCCTTACTATCCTCTGGGTGTGTATAAAGACATAACAGCGAAAGGAGAAAACAGGCATGTATAACATTCTTCTTGCCGGATTCGGCGGACAAGGCATTCTGTTTGCCGGCAAACAATTGGCCAACGCCGGTATGAAAGCAGGCAAGGAAGTTTCCTGGCTTCCCTCCTACGGACCTGAAATGAGAGGCGGCACCGCCAACTGTTCCGTCATCATTGACGAACAGCCCATCGGCTCGCCCCTGGTCACAACCCCTCGTGTTCTCCTTGCCATGAATCTGCCTTCCTTTAAGAAATTTGAAAACAAAGTTCTTCCCGGCGGTATCATCATTTGCGACTCCTCACTGATTCCCGCTAAAACAGCCCGTACTGATGTTTCCGCTTACTACATTCCCGCTACGGTTATGGCTTCCGAACATGGCATAGAGGGTATGGCAAACGTCATCATGTTGGGGCATTTTCTGAAAGTTTGCCATTTGTTTGCATACGATTATTTTGAACAGGCGATGATATCATCCATCCCTCCCAAGAGAGAAAAACTCATCGAAGTCAACAAAAAAGCGTTATCCTTAGGATATCATTACGCGGAGTAAGTCATGAATCCATCGAAGATATGCGGCGCGGTCAAGACTGTGCTTTCTCCCCTCCTGAGCAAGGATGGGAAGAAAGAATCTTGCTGCGCCATTCTTCTTGCCGCAGGAAGCGGGAGTCGCATGGGCGGTGTTCCCAAATGTTTTCTTCCTTTAGGCGATTCCACGGTATTGGGATATTCTTTGCGTGCTTTTTCTCTTTGTCATTACGTACATGAAATTGTAGTCGTGACTAAACAGGAATGGGTGGAAGATACCAAAACATGGATTTCATCCGAAAAGTTTGATAAAGTATCTGCCGTGGTTGTCGGTGGTGACACGCGGCAGAAATCGGCAGCGAATGGTTTTTATGCAGCCTCCTCCCGTTTTTCCTATGTAGCCATTCACGATGCCGCGCGCCCTTTTATTAAAACCGATGATATCACTCAAATTTTTGAGGCGGCATTTCAATATCAAGCGGGATGTGCTGCCCATCCGGTCACGGATACCATCAAGACTGTGAATTCCAAGGGCATGATCACTTCCACGGTGCCAAGAAAAAATTTGTTTGCCGTGCAAACCCCTCAAATTTTCAAAAAAACCTTGTATGAAGCGGCATTGGCGGTTATGAAAAAAGAAAACAGTATGGTGACGGACGATTGCATGATGGCAGAACATGCCGGATTTACCGTGAAATTGGTAGACATCGGCCACTACAACATCAAACTGACAACCCCAGAGGATTACGCATTGGCAAAAGCAAAGCTTGCGATGGAGGATATCTGACATGAAAGACATCAGAATCGGACATGGATATGACGTTCATCGATTCAAAGAGGGCAGAAAACTCATCATGGGCGGCGTAGATATTCCCTACACCCATGGTCTGGACGGGCATTCCGATGCGGACGTGTTGCTCCATGCCATAGCGGATTCTTTATTGGGAGCGTTGGCATTGGGAGATATCGGTAAACATTTTCCCGACACCGACGATCGTTATGCAGGCGCAGACAGCATCGTTTTGCTGAAAGCTGTCTATGATTTGGTTCAAAGCAAAGGGTATTTTATTTCTAATGTGGATGCTACCGTCATTGCGCAGGTGCCCAAACTTGCTCCCTATATCGATACCATGAAAAACCGCATTGCATCGGTTTTGGGGGTTTCTTCCAATCGGATCAGCATCAAAGCCACCACCGAAGAAAAACTTGGATTTACCGGTAGAAAAGAGGGTATTTCCGCTCACGCCGTTTGTATTTTATATAAACAATGATTCATATTTCTATTCATAAAATAAAAAGCGCGCCATCGGCGCGCTTTTTTTGTATGATTTTTATCATTCAGAGGAAAAATAAGAAAAAAGTGCAAGGAGTCGATATGGAAATTTCCGATTTTAAAAATTACTGTGATTCCATTCACAAAAAAATAGATCAATATCAAGACATGAAAAAAAAATTCACGCAAAGAGAAATTCGTAAGGATTTGCGGAAAATTAAGTTTATATCCAAAAATCTCATTAAAAAAGAAAACGATATTTTGCATAGCAGTGAACTGTGGTTACTGGACAACTACTATCTCATTGAAAGTGAAGGAAAAGGGATATTAAGAGGGCGGACTATTCTTCCCCATCGTATTTGCAGCACGGCAAATGCATTATTAAACTTCACGGACAACGTAATCAACAAGGAAATGTTGGATGCTTTTTTTGAATCTGCCTTTAAAGCTGATTCCTTAATCGAAAGCGACTATGCACACGCCAAAGCCGGCTTTGTTGCCGTGCTGATCCACCGCATTCACCTGGCTTATATCCATGACCGCAATGCCATTCCCACGCTAATTACCTCTTTGCGTCATATTTCCGTTACAGATTTTGACCCTTTCAGAAAAGAGTACAGTCCCATTGAATTACTGTTTCAGACAGAACCTACCGGATATTATGTACAATGTGACGATAAAACAAAAAATGGCTATAAACGGGCATTGAAAAAACAGGCAAAAATGAGTAAAACCACGGAATTTTCCCTGCTGGAACAATACTTGAATACTTCCAAAGAAGAATATCAAACCAACCCCACATCGAAAAAAGCTTTTGTGGGTTATTATTTAACCGCACCCCGCAAAGGATACGGCTATTTTTTCGTATTGTTTTCCTTATTTATTCTGAGTATGGTAATAATTGTTGTCCCCCTGATGCGAACAAATTCCGCATGGATTACCATATTGTCCGCTTTGTTTCTTGCCATTCCCGTGTTTGAAAGCAGCAAACTTTTGGTGGAATTTGCATACAGTTTGCTTGTACGCAACGAACCGCTCCCGCGTTTAGAACTCGATACCATTCCACCAAACGGCAAAACCCTGACGGTCATTTCTTCTCTTTTTCATGATAAGGATGAAATATCATCTTTGTTTGATAAATTGGAGTTGATTTATCTCAAAAACAAGACCAAAGACAATCAGAATCTGAACTTTGGTATTTTGGCGGATTTCCCTGAATCCGATGAACCGGTCAGCAGTTCCGACAGAGAGTTTTATGAACATGCCAAAGAGAAAATCGATGTGTTGAATCAACGATACGGGGATGTTTTTCATCTGTTTTTACGGGAACGTGTTTATAGCGAAACCAGCGGAAAATTCATGGGATATGAGAGAAAAAGAGGCGCTTTGTGTGAATTGTGTGATTTTCTCCACCAACGCTTAACCACTTTTTCCTATTACTGCGGAACGGAATCGAAGCTGGAAAATACACAATATGTGGTCACGTTGGACTGCGATACCAATCTGGGAATCGGTCAATTGAGCGAATTGATTGGTGTCATGGTCCATCCATTGAATAAACCGGAGATCGAAGAAATCAACGGCATCAATATCGTAACCGGCGGTTACGGTGTCATTCAGCCCGGGATGAAACCCACATTGCGTTCCGCCTCCCGATCCTCCTTCTCCACCCTGGTTTCGTATTCCGCCGGACACGATGTATATAGCTTTGCGGGTTTTGATACCTTTCAAACTCTATTCGGCAAAGGGGTATTTTGCGGCAAAGGCATCATGGATGTGGAAGCATTTGATTTAACGGTCAACAACACCTTTCCCGACGAGAGAATCCTCAGCCACGATATTCTGGAAGGCACCCGATTGTCTTGCGGATTGATTACTGACATGTATTTGACAGATGAACAGCCCTCTACGGTGGTCTCCTGGAACAAACGCGCTCATAGATGGATCCGTGGAGATGTTCAGTCCTTTCCCTTTGCATTTCCCCATTATCGCGATAAATTTGGAAGAAAAGTGAAAAATCCCATTTCGCTGCTGAATCAATATATTTTATGCAATGCCCTTCGCTCCTGGTTATATACACCGGCAGTTGTATTGCTCATTTTCCTTTCTGTTTTTACAAACACCCCCACTGCTGCTGTATTGCTCACGGTTGGGTTTACGCCCATTTATTTACCGTTTATTCTCACCATGATCACCACTGTCTTAAATCTGCGGTTCCAACCAGTCTACCGAAATTATTTCAATAAGGTTACCAGTGGATTCTGGCAAACCTTTTTAATGATCTTCTACCGTATAATAACCCTCTTTACCGATGCAAAAAATGTGACGGATGCCATGGTACGTTCCCTCTACCGTATGTTGGTATCTAAAAAGAAACTCTTAGACTGGAGAACCGCTTCCCAAACCGAAAAAGTTATCAAGTCCAATACTTGTTTGTACTACTATGTGTCCATGCTTGCCTCGGTCTTGGCCGGCTTGGCTCTCATTCTCGTGTCAAACGTAATCCCTTTGAAGGTCTTGGGGATAGGCTGGATTCTCTCCCCACTGGTTTGTTATGCCATTTCCAAAGAATCCAAGTGGGAAATCAATCCAAACAGAAAAAGCAAAAATGTATTAAAACGATATATACGGGATATGTGGAGTTATTTCCAAGATTATGTGGATAAAGAAAATCATTTTCTCCCCCCCGACCATATTGTTTTATCTCCGGTGGAACGTGTCGTCAACCGGACCTCCCCCACCAACATCGGTCTTTATCTGGTCAGCATTTTGGCAGCCGCCGATTTACGCCTCATTTCCCCTGCGGAAATGAAGAACCGCCTGGAGCAAACGCTGGATACCTTGGAAAATCTCCCCAAATATAAAGGGCATTTGTATAACTGGTATGATACCAAGACATTGCAAATCTTAGCGCCGGCTTATATTTCCACCGTGGACAGCGGTAACTTCATTTGTTGTTTGGTAGCCTTGAAAGAGGGCTTGAAACAGTATAGCAGCAAAAAAGTCAACACCGATGAAATCATAGCAAGGATCAAAGCCATCGAACAGAACACAGATTTTTTGTGTCTATACAAGGAAGAACGAAATCTCTTTTCTCTGGGTACAAGACCTGATGAACCCCTTGAAGACATTTGTTATGATTTCTATATGAGCGAAGCAAGAATGATCAGCTACTACGCCGTTGCCAAAAGGATCGTTCCTCAAAAACATTGGAAAAGCCTCTCTCGCACTCTGGTGCAAAAATCCCTGTATTTCGGGGCAGCCTCCTGGAGCGGCACTGCCTTTGAATATTTCATGCCGACTTTATTTCTCCCCATTCCACCCAACAGCTTTACCTCGGAATCTTTGAAATTTACCTTGATCGAGCAGAAAAGCTACGCTGCCACCTTACCCAATAACCATACGGTTTTCGGTGTTTCTGAAAGCGGTTTCTTCTCTTTGGATCATAATCTGGGATACGAATATAAAGCCAACGGTGTCCCTACGTTGAGCGTGCGGCGGGAAGACGATGATTTGATCATTTCTCCCTATTCCTCCTTTTTAATGCTGCCTATCGGGGAAAAAAGCGTTATGACCAATCTAGAACGGTTGAAAAAAGCCGGGATGTACGGAAAATACGGATTCATTGAAGCCATCGACTTCACCCCTTCCCGTACAAACGGAGGATATGCCTATATCAAGACCTATATGGCACACCATTTGGGCATGAGTATCATCGCCGCCGCCAACGCCGTAAATCATAACATTTTTGTCAAACGATTCATGGCAGACAAGGAAATGATGTGTGGGTATGAACTGCTGGAAGAACAAATTCCCGTGGATGCCGTTGTGCACAAAAACATCAAACAAAACAGTATCGACAGAAAAATTCGCAATAAAATCAACTCCACCCTGGCAAAAGAAGCACCTCCCGATTATACCAACCCCATTGTCCATCTGACAACGGGGAAAGACCTATCCCTGCTTATGTCGGACGGTGGTCATGCGAAACTGCTGTTTAGAAAGCAAAGCGAAAATATATCCATCAACCGCCCCCCCCTCCACGGTAACGATCCCACCGCAGGCATCATTCCCCTGGTCCTGCACAACGGTACCATCAACTCTCCTTATATGGATATCAGTGAAACACCCACAGAGGTCAGTTTTCTGGCAGCGGGAGAAAAAAATATGTTTACCGTGAAAACGGATCAGCTCCGCTATGAATGCGACACCTTTTTGTTCGGAAGCTGCGCGGCTTATATATCACAAATTACCATCCATCATAAACAAGCGGTTTGCGGCTTTGCGTTTGAACCCATCTTAGAAAATGAACACCATTTTTATTCCCATCCGGCTTTCCATTCCTTGTTTCTCACCAGTCGGGTTTTCAAAGAAGAAAATGCATTGATAATCGAAAAGCGTCCCAGAAACGAAAACCAACCCGGTTTATATCTGGCTGTTTCCGTGATGGAAAAAGGGAAAGCCGTTATCCGTAAAAGAAAAAACTTGACCAATGAACTGAGCTTTTCTTTTGTGCAGGGGTATGATCGATGTGAAAGAGGAATCGATGGGCTGGACAGAATCAAAAACACCTTTAAAAAAGACGGGAAATTATACGGGGCCGAAGGAGCCATGTTGACACCTTTTGTCCTGGTTCGTACCCACTACCCCGTGGAAAAAGCCACGCTGATCCTTGCGGTGGGCAACTCGGAAGCCGATGCCATGAGCAATTTGAGAAAAGCCCGTTTTAACCTATTGGGGGATCGTCTGCCGGAAATCGAAACCAATTTGATGAAGCAATACAATGCTCTCAATAAGAACAGCCTGATGTTCAGCAAAGCATTAAATCGTTTGGGATTTTACCGAACAGATGCGCGCGGCATGCAGTTTGTGGCATCCAATCATTCCAAACGGGATTTTTGGCGGTATGGTATTTCGGGAGATTTCCCCATAGTAGCAGTGGAATTACACTCTAAAGAAAATGGAAAAGTGGATGAATCCATCAAAACAAGATTATATGAGCTTTTAACCGCTTATAAGTTTAACACGGCTTTTACCAACTCCTGTGATCTGATCTTTTTGAATGATGAAAGTGAATATTACACGGACAGCGTTTTTTCCATGCTGCGCTCCATGTTGCGAAAAACCGGATGCGATTATTTACTCCACTCAGAACCCGGTGTTCGCTTGATCCGTATATCCAACGAGGAAACCAGAGCCTTATTTGCCGAAAACGCGGGTTTTTATCTATATGATCACCAATTGCTCAATGGCTTTGGATTCGATCGCATTCAAAAGGAGTCTGCTATCCAGGAAATAAGCCGGAACGTCCCGGCATCAACTGAGTCCTGTTTGTTCCCCATGAGCTGCGGGTGTTTTGTAAAAGATGGTTTCCACATCAATAAGCGACTATATCAGCCACTCAGACCCTATTCCCATATTCTTTCAAACGGTTCTTTTTCCACCCTTATTACAACCAAGTCATTAGGTTACACCTGGGATCTGAATGCCAGAGAAAACAGGTTAACCTTCTTTGAAAATAATCCATTCTCGGAAGAATCCAGCGAAAAACTCTATCTTGTAGTGAAAAATCATAAATACGATTTGGTTTTCATGGCGGATTCTGTTTTATATGGCAATAATTTCGGTGAATACAAAGGGATAGCCGGAAAGATTTCCTATACCGTTGCTGTGACTGTTTCCTCCGATGCCCCATCTAAACACATCCGGGTGAGTTTGTCTCCCTCCTCAGAACCGGTCCAATTGGTTTACCGCTTCATTCCTGTATTGGGTGAATTGCCACCGAAAGCGGGAAAAGCCGCCATCGGTCTCAGTGATTCAAAACAAAACGTGTCCTTTGGGTATTCCCTGACCACGCGTCCGTGCAACGCTTTGTATGTCCATGGAAACCAAGTACTTGAATATGAATACGATGGATTTCTATCTGTAAAAACCATATCGTTTAAACCCACAGGCAAAAACGAGTGCCTCTTTACCCTCTCCGCCCTGAATACGCCGCCACAAGAACCCTTTGAGCAGATTCTGGAAAAAGCGATTGCCATGGGAAACCGTTTTCTCCCGACAAACAGAAGAAGCGGTTCTCCCACGGAAATTTTCTCGGATTTTTGGCTGCCCTATCAAACCATCATATGCCGTATTTTTGCCCGTTCCGGGTTTTATCAGTCCGGCGGCGCCTACGGATGCAGGGACCAGCTGCAAGATGCCATGTGTATTTGTGACATTCGTCCCGATCTAACAAAAACCCTGATTTTCAATGCGGCTTCCCTCCAGTTTGAAGAAGGCGATTGTCTCCACTGGTGGCATCCAAACAAAAACGACGAAGGGGAAGCAGGCTCCAGAACACTGTGCAGCGATGACTACCTTTGGCTGGTGTATGCGACTGCCACTTATATGCGCAACACAAATGATCCATCCATTCTGGATATACCGCTTCCCTATGTAATGGGGGAAGCGTTGCGGCCCGCTGAAAAAGAAAAATATATTCGAGTGACTGTAACCGCCAACAAAGCACCCCTTCGGATACACTTGGAAAAATGTATGGAATTACTCTTGAAACGCGGCCTGGGTCAATGTGGTTTTCCTTTAATGGGAAGCTGTGACTGGAACGACGGTATGAGCAACGTGGGTGACAACGGCGGTGAAAGTGTTTGGCTGGGCATGTTTTCTCGCATGATCATCCATGGGTTTTTGCATGTAATCGGAACAAAAAACGAGAAATTGAAAGAAGAGTTGGAATGGTTTTCCCATCAAATCAACATGGCAACGGAAAACACCGCGTTCAATGGCAAATGGTATGCAAGAGCCTACTATGCATCCGGAAAATCTCTTGGAAACGACCCCACATGCAAGGAAACGGCCTGCGCCATTGATCTATTACCTCAAGCATTTTCCGCTTTCTGCTACTGCATCCTGCCGGACAGGGATGAAACAAAAAAAGAACGGGTATTGTCAGCACTGAAATCTGCCTATCGACACCTGTTCGATGAAAAAAACAATCTAATACGGTTGTTTACACCACCGTTTTCTAATGAACAGCCATCCCCCGGTTATATCAGCGGATATGTCAAAGGATTTCGGGAGAACGGCGGTCAGTATACCCATGCGGCAATCTGGCTTGCCAGAGCATTTTTGATGATGGGACAAACGTGTCAGGATCAAGCATTGACGGAGAAAGGAAAGCGTCTTGTTCAAGCCATTCTACCCATCCGGTATGCGGCAAACAAAGAACTCGCCGAGCGGTATGGCGGCGAGCCCTATGTATTGGCTGGCGACGTGTATGCCAACGACAATTATTATGGCAAGTGCGGGTGGTCCTGGTATACCGGGTCAGCCGGTTGGCTGTACCGCACTCTGCGTGATTTTGACTTGACTTCTTTGGATTTTATTTGAAAATAACCACAGGAACGGGTGGGGTTTCTCCCGCAAACACATTTTTCTCCAACAGTTTTCTTTCCGGGATGTTGAAAAGTTTGGCAATGTCCCACAGAGATTCATGGGCGTCTGGATAGAAAAATGTAAGAGGTGATTTTATGGGGGCATCTTTTTCCGCCAGAATTTCAATGTCCTGGATAAAGAGGCGATCATCTCTTGCAAACAAACCGATCTTGCACTGCAAATCAACTTCGATATCCAAATGCTCTTCTTTGAGTCGGCAATCTACCGATTTTAAACCGCCGCTCAATTCCACACGGGTGCAGCCGATCAATTCACAACCAATATCCCCTTCAGAGAATTTAAACTCCAGATCCACAGATTCATCTAGGGGAATCAAGGTACCGTCATTTCGAACGCCGATCATAAACAGACGTAATTTCCCGGACACTTCCACCGTATCCCCTACCAAGCGGCAATCTTTGAACTCCACCCGTCCCTTTACGGATTCAATGCCTTTCAAGCTGTCATCATTCAAAGAAATACGGCTGGTTTGCTGGCTGTTCAACGCTG
>ENA-UOOK01007185-UOOK01007185.1-fermentation-metagenome-genome-assembly--contig:-NODE-7185-length-10263-cov-3.421042_pt1 | contig 10263 bp, 10 predicted proteins | sample MGYA00245777_ERZ724023 | MGnify/ENA primary metagenome ERZ724023 (study PRJEB28704, sample SAMN03018312) | fermentation metagenome | biome: anthropogenic terrestrial biome; feature: soil; material... | reverse complement strand
TCCCATTCAGCCACCGCAACCTTGATCACTTTCTTTAATCTTCTGATATTTTTCAGAGCTTCTATGAAACCAAGAGTGCTTATTCGCGTCGGATCGAATAAGGATTCCATACCGGCCTTGGCCATTTGGGCGCCGCCAATACCGTAAAAAATACCATCCGGAGCTTTCTTTTTAAGCTCGCTAATCAGGACCTCCCCGTGCATATCTCCGGAGAATTCACAGGTTGAAACGAAGATAACCGGCTTACTCATTAGTATCCACCCTCCACTCAGGTATCGAAAATGCTCCATTTTCAATTCGAGATCGACCGGCGCTTACCTGCTTTAGGTTTCCAATTCTTCCATAGTAATCATTATTTTCTGATCCTCCAGTTTAAAAGAGCTCACTTTTAACGGCCAATCCTCCATAACCCCAAACTCCAAAGGCGCCTGTTCGCTAACGACCCGTAACAACTGACCGGATACGCTACTATTAGCGATTAAGAGCCGAGTTGGGTAAAAACGCAATCTCTTTCCGGAAATGGCTTTAAGGTCCCCTTCAAGCTCAACAGGGATAATCTGGTTTAAAATATGCGCTGAACCGAAAAGAATTAATCCTCCCGGTTTGATCTTAACCCTACTTTGGTATTCCGGGTAATGTAGCGCTAAATATTCATTTAAAGCTGGTTCTTCGATAATTCCGTTGATTCGGGTTTTTCTCATCTCCATAATCTTCAACTGTTTTCCCTTTAACAACACCGCTAAATCAAACTGGAACCCTTGGCTGTCAATGACCAATCGCGAGTAACGTAAATCATTAAGCACGCAATCTTTGGCGTTGACTCGAACCCGGTTCACCTTTCCCGCCAAAATATCGCCTAATCCCAACCAACTTATCTGCGAAGTAATTTCAGTACTTTCACTCCTATCTGTCGTCAGACTCCGGTGTAAACCGGAGCGAATCCAAAAATTCAACCCCCCTTCAACCATCAATAGAAGCGTCATTATTCCCACGGATATAATTAAAACGTTTCGGGAGGCTTTGTTCTTTTTTATTCTTTGGAATAATGGCTTTAATGCATTCATGTTCATCAATGATAATGGGTGGTTTAGGTTCAATAGCCGACTCAAAACTTGACCTCCCCGATCCGTTCGATATTACCAATAATAAATTCTCCCTATTATCTTTTCTTTATTGGACAAGTTATTATGCAACCATTGAAAACATCTCTTTATTCCTTATAATAAAAAGGCCTCTGAATCTTCAGCGGCCCTCTTTTTAATATGTTATCTGTAATCCTAAACTGTTTCCGTCTCTTCTTCCCCGACATTAAAGGAAGCGACCGATGTCTTTAATTTATTCGCAATTCCCGCTAAATTTTCAGCCAAACTACTGACCTCCTCAGCCGCAGCGCTTTGTTCCTGCGCAGTGGCTGATACTTCTTCCGTACTCGCCATACTTTCTTCACTAATAGCCGAAATCATGGTAATTGCGGAAATTACCTGTTCATTCTTTTCAGACATATAGCGGGCGGACGATGCTACCGTATCGATCTGGGCTAGTACATCCCTTAAATCCTTAAAAATGTCTGAAAAAGTCACCGTCGCTTCACCAGCTAAAGATTTTCCCGCTTCCACACGTTCTATTCCCTTTTGAATGACTTCCACCGCATGTCTTGTTTTTAAACTCATATCCTTAATTAAGTCGGCAATCATCGACGCCGATTGCTTTGACTGTTCCGCCAATTTACCGGTTTCTTTAGCGACTACGCTAAATCCCTTTCCTTGGTCGCCGGCCCGCGCCGCTTCAATCGCCGCATTTAGAGCAAGTAACGAGGTTTGTTCCGCAATTCCTCCAATCACGCTAGTAATCTCATTGATCTCTCCTGAAGTCCGATTAAGGGCTTCGATCACCGCAGCCACTTCTTTAGTAGACTGATAAAGCTGATTGATTTCATTGGCGATATCATTGGTGACTTTTTGTCCGACAACCGCCGCATCCGACATTTTTTCCGATGAAACGGCAATATTGACCGTATCCATGGAGACCTTTTGCACCAATTCACTCAACTCTGTAACAGATGATACCGCTTGATTAATTTGATCACTTTGTTCATTGGCGCCAGAGGCCAGTTCTTCCATAGCTCTGGCTACTTCTGAAGCCGAACGGCCTGATTCAAACGATGCGTCTTTCAACTCTTTACTAGCAGTTATAATATATTCCGATTCTTGATCGATACCCTTAATTAATAAACGCAAGCCGGTTAAAGCGCGATTAAACCCACCAACCATAACCGTAGCCTCATAGCAGCCTCTAGCATTAACATTAAATGACAAATCACCGGTAGCCAGCAAATTAGTTGCTTTTGCCATTGACTGCATCGGTCTGGAAATGGAAGTAGCAATTACTAAACCCAAAGTTAGCGAAATTATAAAACTAATCAATAGCATTAATATAGTTTTTTCTTTTGAACCCTGGGAAAATCTATTTCCAAAAACCATCCTTTGAGCCGTAGAATCTTTCATTTTATTATCCAAACTATTAATAGTCAAAAAAACAAAATACATACTATCATTCAACTTATTATAATTTTCTTTATTGATCGGTTCTTTTAAAACCTTTTCAATGTCATTAACCGAGCGCTCAATTTTGGTAGCGGAATTCGGGTCAAATCTTTTTATATGATAGATATAGGAATCAAAATTTACTAAAGACAAAGTCCTGATTATGAATTCCTCTTTATTATTAAGCGCTTCCAAGTAATCAATCTTCAATTCCAACACGTCTTTATTTAAATTAAATAACGCATCCGACATTTGCATGCTTTCACCAAAGACCTGAGATGAAGTCTCTTGCATTTGATCAATAATTCCCAGGTTACTGTATCCTTCAATAAAAACACAACTGAGCATTATTAAAATAATAACTAAGATTTGGTAAAATATACGCAACTTTGACAATGGTAGAAAAATAAATGAAGTTCCCTTTTTGAAAATAGAAATTATTCTTTTTAACATTTTTTCTTCCTTGTAAGTATAATATTCAGACATTATTACTTTCGTCAAGAATGTTAAAAAAATTAGTTAAAAAAAAGTAAAAACTGCTACACTTAAAAATATAGCAGTTTTTAGGAAATTATTAAGGTGATTTGATTAATTACTTCATTTTGGCAATTATCGCGTCCGCCATTTGACTGGTCCCAACCGCAGTCGGATCATTCCGATCCTCTTTCATATCGTAGGTAACGGATTTATTTTCGGCAATTACCGCCGCCACGGCCTGTTCCAAACGGTCGGCCGCTTCAGTCTCGCCGATATGTCTCAGCATTAACATTCCGGAAAGAATCAACGCTGTCGGATTGACCTTATTTTGCCCTTTATATTTAGGGGCCGAACCATGGGTCGGCTCAAACAAAGCCACACCGTCCCCAATATTAGCTCCCGGGGCTACTCCCAAACCACCAACCAAGCCGGCGCAAAGATCGGAAAGAATGTCCCCGTAAAGATTGGGCATTACCAAAACATCAAACGCCTCCGGACGCTGTACCAATTGCATACACATAGCATCGACCAATACTTCTTCGTAGGCGATTCTCCCCTCATATTCCCGGGCCACTTCCCGGGCAACCCGGTAAAAGAGTCCGTCGGTAAATTTCATAATATTCGCCTTAGCCACAGCGGTCACTTTTCTCCTGCCGTTTTGGACCGCATAATCAAAAGCGTATTTGACAATCCTCCGGCAGCCGGTAATCGATAGGGGCTTGATCGAGATCGCCGAGTCCTCCCGGATTTTACCCTTGGACAGGGTGATGATTTGTTTAACCTCCGGAGAATCCAGGTCGAATTCTACTCCGGCGTATAGGTCTTCGGTGTTTTCCCGAATCATCACCACATCAATATTCTGATATCGGGAACGGACTCCCGGGTAGGATTTGCTAGGACGAACACAAGCGTAAAGGTTTAAGGCATGCCGTAAAGCAACGTTAACACTCCGAAAACCGGTCCCGATCGGGGTGGTAATCGGCCCTTTCAAAGCCACCTTATTGCGGCGGATTGATTCCAAAACAGCATCCGGTAGCGGCGTGCCGAATTTATCCATCACATCCACACCGGCATCATGGACTTCCCAATCGATTTTGACTCCGGTGGCCTCTATTACCCGGCGGGCTGCCTCAGTCAATTCAGGTCCGGTCCCATCCCCCGGAATCAAAGTAATCTTGTGAACCAAAATGAATTCGCTCCTTCCAAAATAAATGATATGTTAAGTAAAACACTTTTTCGACAGATAATGCCATCAATTCCTGCCGTCTTCATGATGAATACAAAATACCAAAGAGCAATGGCGCCTAGTTGAGGAGTCAGGAGCCATCCCGGAACTCTACTCCTTTAATTAGTAGCCTTTCGCTTCTTTCAAATTTACATTTTCTTCCCAAACCCAGTCAGCCACCAGGTATTCAGTATATTTCCCCAATTCCTCACGGACGATTACTTTTTCAATACCGGCGTTAATAATCATCCTAGCGCACATCCGACAAGGCCTGGTTCCAGGTGTGAACTCGCCGGTTTTAGCATCCAAGCAAGCCAAGTAAAGGGTAGCGCCGAGCATGTTGATACGATCGGCATGGATTATGGCATTGGCCTCGGCGTGGACCGAACGGCAAAGTTCATAACGCTCTCCAGGGGGTATATGCGCCGCTTCTCTAGGACATTGACCTAAATCGCAACAATTAACGGTGCCCCGAGGCGCTCCAACATATCCGGTACTAATGATCTGCCCGTTTTGGACAATTACCGCTCCGAACTTCCGGCGCAAACAGGTACCTCGCTCCGCAACTTGCGCTGCGATATTCAGATAATAATCTTCCCAAGATGGTCTGGTCATTATCATACCCCCAAAGCATTCCGAAACACATTCATTTTTCCAATTGTAAAATTCCGTTAAATAGTTGGAGATATTCCTCGGCAATACGCGTGTGAGAATAACTTTCCGCTGTAAGTAGCGCTTCACGCTTAAAAGTAGCCAACCGTTCCGGATTAAAGGCTAAATCTAAAACCGCCCCGGAAATCGCTTCGGAATTTTCAGCCACCAATAACCCGTTTTGTCCATTGGTAATCGTATCATTAGCCCCTGCAGCCGAAACAGCCACTAGCGGCACGCCTGCCGCCAAAGCCTCCAATTGGGCCAAGGGTTTAACCTCCGATTTGGATGTCATTACAAACAAATCAGCCGCAGCTAAATAATTGGGGACCAACGCCGGATCGACCATTCCAGTAAAAATGACTTGCTCCGCAATTCCCATTTCAGAGGCTAGTTGCTTTAAGCCTTTTAAGGCCGGCCCGTCTCCTACGATCATTAATTTTACCGGTCCGGTTGCTTTAGAAAGGAGTATCCGAAAAGATTCTAAAAGAAGCCCTAGATTTTTTTCCGGCGCCACCCGGCCGATATTGATTAAGACTTTTTCTTTTGAAAGCCGATATTCCTTTCTTACCAAGTCTCCGGTGGCTGCTTGAAACCTGATCAGATCCGTAGGGTTGGGAATTACTTTGATATCATTAGTAACCCCGTACTCGATCAGAATTCGCCTGGCTGTATCCGCCGGAGTCGTGATTTGATCAACCGACTGAGCGAAACCCCGGACTTGGTTTTTAGAAAACCACCTTACCAATGGGGAAGGTAGCGGAACATAATGAGTGTATTGATCATACTGCGTATGGAAAGTATAGACTATCGGCGTTTTCCTGTTTCGCGCCAGTTTAAGGGCTAACGGACCCAACACGAAGGGGTGATGGCTGTGAATGATATCAAAGTTTAAATTCCGGATCACTTTTGAAATCTTTGGTGAATATGGAATTGCAACCGGATATTTTACTTTCCGAGTCAAATCAACAGCCGGATACCGGTAAATACCCGGTTCCTCATCGACATAATCATCGAATTTCGGGGCGAAAATGAAAACTTCATGGCCTAGCTCCATAAAACCCTTACGTAGCAAACTAACCGCTCCAACAACACCGTTAACTAAGGGTTGATAACAATTGGTAAATACAGCGATCCGCAAAATTCATGCCTCCATCTGATTGTACTATCAAAACTCTAAAAACTTAGTATTCGGCATCGGTCCGATTATCCCTTCAGATTCTCTAGCTTAAATCTTTGCTTTTACCACCAGTGTGCCACCACCAAAAACGGTCAAACAACTCTTCCCTGATTAGGGATAAGTTTTGGAAAAGTCTGATGCTAAAAGCCACCACGGCCCCAATATAAATATCCACTCCCCAAATATCGCCCATGTAGGCTAATAAAGCAGCTAAAGCTGCATTAGTGAAAAAACTGCTGATAAATTTGAAAAAGACAAATTTCTGTTCCAGTTGGGCCCGGATACCGCCGAAAATAGCATCCAAAGCGGCTAAAATAGCAATAGCGGTATATTTTACTAGACTGACGGGAATATCGAAGGGCACCACAATCCCAATGATAATTCCGAGAATCGCTCCCATAATGGTTAACAATTAAATTTCCTCCTCAGCCGGTTGGGCATGTTCAAAAGTAATGCTTCCTTTATAAGCCGGAACAAGCAAGCGGTCAGCCTTTTCCACTACAAATTGGAGATTAAAGGATAATATTTGTTGTTCCACGAATCCGCCCGGCATCATTAAAGCGTTTTTTAAATTGTCCGGGTCCCCGATGGCTTCAATTATATATGGTGGCGCTAGTCTTTTAGTGTCAATTAAAATTGTGCTCCCTGCGCAGCTAAAACCGGATGAATGCGCAATTCTATTACCGTTGACCGCGATCGCCTCTGCTCCAGCGGCCCGTAATTCATTGACCAGCAATTCCAATTGATCATAATGGACTACATAAAACATGGGATCTTCATAATCTTTCAATTCCCGTTCGGAATCGCTCAAGGTAATCTTTAATCCTTTTCCTGCAAGAGGTATTAAACCAGCGGCCATCTTCAACCGGATAACTTCCCGGTCCTGATCATATTCTTTTAACTGTTGACGAAGATAAGCATTTTCCTGTTCATATTTATTAATCAACATCTTCTGGTTGTTGAACATCTTGACGAGCTCCGGAATCTGCCTGGTCGGTAAATTGGCGCGCATCTTCAAACCGGTCCTAAGCTGCATTACTAAAAGCATACTTAAGAGCATCGCGACAATTCCCACACCCAATTGCCAGCTTCGATATTTAAACAATTAAAACGCTCCTTAATTGAACTAATTTAATCTTAAATTATTCACCATCAACTCTAAAAATCCTTTTTATTTAAGTAGACCGGAAAGCAAGGACTTTCTTACTTCCAAGTAATTTTGGGCCATAAAAAAAGCCGGATCAAATTTCCGGCAGTTAGTTGCTTAATGGCGCCTAATGCGAAAGCTGCGCCGACGCCTTAACGGTAATTTTCAAACACCATTACCTTAAGTGGCTCTTTTTCCCGCGACCAAAACCTTGGATAACAAGTTAAGATGTTCCAAAGTTTTTCCAGTACCCATCGCCACACTTGATAAAGGTTCATCGGCGATCTTAACCAACATCCCCAATTCCTGACTGAGTAATTTATCCAAGCCCTTCAACAAAGCCCCGCCTCCAGTAAGAGTAATCTCTTTGAACATAATATCCGCCACTAATTCCGGAGGCGTTTTTTCAATAGTTAATCGGACAGCCCCAATTATGGAGCCAAGGGGATCCCGGAGCGCTTCGCGAATTTCTTCGGAAGTAATTTGAATTACCTTGGGAAGTCCGGTAACATGGTCCCGGCCTCGAACATCATATTTAATCTCCGTTTCCAACGGGTAAGCCGAGCCCATGTAAACCTTGATATCCTCAGCGGTCCTTTCGCCGATCATCAAGTTATAATTGCGCCGGATATATTTGGAGATGGCTTCATCCATATTGTTTCCACCGACCCGGACCGATTGGCCGGTAACGATGCCTCCCAATGAAATTACCGCTACATCAGTAGTACCGCCACCGACATCGATCACCATGTTGCCGGTGGCTTCATGGACCGGCAAACCGGCCCCAATGGCAGCTGCAACAGGCTCTTCGATTAAATATACTTCTCTGGCCCCGGCGTTCACCGTAGCTTCAATAACGGCCCGGCGCTCAACATCGGTAGTGCCCGAGGGGACACTCACCACCACCCGGGGTTTAATGAAGAACCTCCCCCGGCAAGCTTTGCGGATAAAGTATTTAATCATTTCCCGGGTGATGTCGAAATCGGCAATTACTCCTTCTTTTAAGGGATGGATCGCTACAATATCCCCAGGCGTTCTCCCAATCATTTGGCGGGCCTGGGCACCAAGGGCCAATACCTCTTTGGTTTTTTTATTGATCGCCACTACCGAGGGTTCCCGCAAGAGAATGCCTTTTTTACGCTCATAGACCAAGCTATTGGCTGTTCCTAAATCAATCCCCAAATCCTTCATGAAATGTCGGGTAATAAACCTGACCGGCATTTTATCTCCAGCTTTCTTTTTTTAAATTATTCAAAGGATAATTGCTTTACCTCATTCCTGATCAAAGATTTCTTCACGATATTCTTCATTAACTTTAAATAAAAGCCTTTCCACTTGCCCATTGGAGAGGGAAATTTGATTAGGCTCCATAATTTTTATCTTGCGGAACTCTTCCCTTAAAGTAAATTGCATCAAATCTTCGATCGAATCGGCGTCAACAGTCAATTCCAACGGGGCGTAAGCAATTTCCTTATGATTGGCTACATCCGGTATTAAATATACTTCCCGGTCCTCGTTGAGTTCCTCAACGTTTAGCCCCTGAAAAGGTAGATTCCGCAATAAAGATACCTGTTTGGTACGTAATGTTTTAGCATCCTCTTGTAAATTGCGGCGTCTCCAAAAAAACTTTCTTCCCCCGTCCTCAGCTTTGAAATCCAGTCTAATCTTGGCCTTAACCGACATTTACGAACTTCAACTCCTCATTTTCAGTTCGATTTGATAATTTTCTCTTTTAGGTTCATTAATTCGCTAAGTTCAAATTCAGTCGGGTGGCGGTATGCTCCCGGTTTCAACGTTCCCAAGGTCAATGGGCCCATTGCTTCCCGAAGCAGTGTCAACACCGGATGACCGATCGCCCCCATCATTCTTTTGACTTGACGTTTTCTACCTTCTCTAAGGGTAATTACGATGATAGCATTCCCATTTTCGACCTTATCTATTGCAATTTTTGCCGGAGCGGTCGGACCGTCCTCCAGCATAATCCCCCGGGCCAGCTTTTCCAAGTCCGAAGTAGCGGGGGTTCCGGAAACTTTAGCCCGGTATACTTTTTCCACCAGATGACGGGGATGTGTCAAAGCTAAAGCCAGATCCCCATCGTTGGTAAAAAATAATAGCCCGGAGGTATCGAGGTCCAATCTTCCGACCGGATACAACCGGGTTTCTGTTTTTGGTAATAAATCGATTACTGTAGGCCGTTGAAATGGATCTCGCATTGTACATAGGTAGCCCGGGGGCTTATGCAGAATTAAATATTCATATTCGTCTAAGCCTTTAACGGGTTTACCATCAACCACAACCCGGTCCTCTTGGGGATCGATCCGAATGCCCATTTCCGATACTCTAACCCCGTTAACCTCGACTTTTCCAGTTTTGATTAAAATGTCGGCCTGACGGCGGGATCCCACTCCAGCTCTGGCTAAATATTTATTCAGTCTTTCCATCCGAATTCTCCTCCACCGGCGCAATGTCCGGTATGGTCACCCTAAATTCGCTCCCCTTGCCAAATTCACTTTGAACGGCAACTCTCCCTCCATGCCGTTCCACAATATGCTTGACAATGGATAATCCTAGCCCGGTCCCACCCATTTCCCGGGACCTTCCTTTATCTACCCGGTAAAAACGTTCAAAGATCCGGGAAAGGTTCTCAGCTGGAATTCCAAACCCGGTATCTTTAACACAAATTATGGTCCCCTCTTTTTCCTTAAAACTCCCCACTAATATCTTACCCCCGGAAGGGGTGTATTTAATCGAATTGTCAATCAAATTAATGAGCAGCTCTTTTAATAAACCCTCATCCCCCCTAACTACTTTAGCCCGGATATCCTTATCTAATTCGATTTTCTTTTTATCCAAACGGTTGGAAACGGTCATCACGACACTATCAACCAATGGTTCCAAGTCTACTAGTTTTATCCGCAATTCGGTTTGGCCGGATTCAAGTTTGGACATATCCAATAAATCGTGAATCAGGTTATTTAAACGTTCCGCTTCTTGATAACAGATGGAGAGAAATTTCACAGTGGTTTCCCGATCATCCACC
>ENA-UOOK01007184-UOOK01007184.1-fermentation-metagenome-genome-assembly--contig:-NODE-7184-length-10263-cov-13.375980_pt1 | contig 10263 bp, 10 predicted proteins | sample MGYA00245777_ERZ724023 | MGnify/ENA primary metagenome ERZ724023 (study PRJEB28704, sample SAMN03018312) | fermentation metagenome | biome: anthropogenic terrestrial biome; feature: soil... | reverse complement strand
CATTTTCATTTTCTCTAAAGAAAGCTTGCCCCATACCAACATATTGAGCTCCTTGGCCTGGAAAAACTATTGCTGTAATCAAGAAGCATACCTCCTAGTACTGCAAGATAAGCGACCCCCAGGTGAGTCCAGCTCCAAAACCTACTAAGAGAAGTTTGTCTCCTCTTTTTATTTTACCTTCGTCTCTGGCCTCCGCCCATGCTAAAGGGATAGATGCCGCTGAAGTATTTCCATATCGGTGAAGATTGACGATTACTTTCTGATGATCCATATTCAAAGAGCTGACAGCTGCGTCAATGATTCTAGTATTAGCTTGGTGAGGCAACAACCAATCGATATCTTCTACACCTAACCCTGCCATCTCTAAAGCTTTTTTACTGGTCTTCGGAATAATTCTAACAGCAAAACGAAATACCTCAGGACCATTCATCGCAACAAACTGTTTGTTATTGGCTAGACTAGAAGCAGTTAGCGGTTCTCTTGAACCACCACCGGGAACTTTTAAAGCCTCATGCCCTAGGCCATCTGCACCAAGATCCCAGCCTAAAAAACCACCTGTTTCTACATTACCTACTACTGCAGCTCCTGCTGCATCGCCGAACAAGACGCAAGTGCTTCGATCTTGCCAATTAACAAAACGGCTAATGGTTTCTGCACCGACAACTAATACTTTTTTAAAGCCACTTGCTACTAATGATTGGGCTACAGTTAAAGCATAAACAAACCCTGAACAACCAGCACCAAGATCAAAAGCAGCTGCATTTATTGCACCAATCTTACCCTGAATCAGACAAGCTGTGGAAGGGAAAAGGTAATCGGGCGAAAGAGTGGCTGTAATTATAGCATCAATGTCTTCTGGCAGAACTCCAGCGTCTTGCAAAGCTCTTTCTGCGGCTATAGCGCCTAAATCGGAAGAAGCTTCCTCTGGAGCCGCTAAATGTCTTTCATTAATACCTGTTCTGGTTACAATCCACTCGTTACTAGTCTCTACCATCTTCTCTAAATCATAATTGGTTAAAACACGCTTAGGTACATAAGCTCCTAACCCAAGTATACCTATGTGGGGAGCTTGCTTCATGAATCAGCCCTCTTTTCCAATGCTTGTGCTGTAGCCTCAACAATTTTTTGGCTATAAGCTTCGTTTGCTACTCGAATAGCATTAGCTATAGCTTTGGCATCTGAACTACCATGACTTATAATCGTAATTTTCTTTAAACCTAACAAAGGAGCGCCACCATACTCAGAGTAATCCAGTCTAGTTTTAACCTTCCGGAGATTATTCTTTACCAATAAAGCGCCTAACTTGCCTTGGAAATTTGCAAGCATAGCTTCTTTAATGATGGAAAATAACCCCTTAGCTAAACCTTCCGTATATTTAAGAACAATATTGCCAACAAAGCCATTGCAAACAATAACATCAGCAACCCCAGAGGTAATATCTCTACCTTCCACATTACCGATAAAATTCAAGTTACTTTGTTTAAGTATTTGATAGGCCTCAACAACCTCTGGTGTCCCTTTGATCTCCTCTTCACCAATGTTAAGTAAACTAACTTTGGGACTTGTAACACCAATTACTTTTTCCATATAGAGACTACCCATCAAAGCAAAATCAACTAAATTATTAGCTCCTGCTTCTGGGTTCGCACCACCATCTAGTACAAGGCTCATTCCCTTAATAGTAGGCATCGGGAAAGCAATAGCTGGTCTATTAATACCCTTAATACGTCCATAGATGAGTAAACTAGCTGCCATCGCCGCACCAGTACTACCAGCTGCTACTAAAGCTCCTGCTTTATCATCTGCAACTAGCTTAGCTGCTACTACTATAGAAGCATCCTTTTTCTGCCTAACTGCTTTAGCTGGATGTTCGTCGAAACCAATAGTCTCTGTAGCTGTGACAATCTCCATCTCTTCTCCAGCTTTAGCCAAAATCGGTCTGATCTTTTCGGGGTCTCCTACAAGGACAGTATCAATATTCCATAACTTTCGGGCAAGTAAAGCTCCTTCTACAGTAGCTTGTGGTGCTAGTTCTCCTCCCATTGCGTCTAAAGCGATCTTCATCACTAGACCTCCATTCCCTCAGCATTCAAAGCAAAAACAATAAACTCCCCACTAAAGATCTTCTCATCTTCAAAACGAGTTTCTACATCAATTATATAGCGATTAGTTTTTTTCTCTCGTACACGTGCTTTAGCTATCAGTCTCTCTCCAACTTTAACAGAACGATGGAAGCGAATATTTGCTGCTCCAGTTAAAGCTACCTCACTATCTACTAATGAAACTGCTAAAGAGTTGGCTTGAGCAAAGATAAAATGACCTCTAACAATACCTGTATTGCTTAATGCCATCTCTGAATTTGCTTCAAGAAGACTAATTGCATCATGGCCTAAATTAAGATCTAACAGTTCTCCAATTATTTCGCCACTTTTTAAAGAGCGAACTTGGGAATATGCTTTTTCAGCAAGGTTCTTGGTTCGTTGTCTTACTTCTGGTATACCTAACTCTAAACGATCAAGTCTAATGGTCTGAATTGATACCTTGAACTTTTCTGCTAAAATCTCATCTGTTAGAAAAGGGTCTTCTTTAATCTTTTCTAACAGACGAGATTGTCTCTCTTTTTTCGGTAATCTTGACATTCGTTGTCCCCCATTTCTTTAGATATCATTACCACGTACTAATACCTAGTATTTATTATAGACCATATATAAAGCAGTGGCAAGTTTTTCTCATCTCCAAAATACTATTGTTTTTATTATTTCTTTTTTTGAGGTACTCGGATCTAGGAGTCACCTTACGAGAATTCCTTCTAGGAACTTAATTATAAAATTGTAAAACGGGTTTTTGACAGTTGAATAAACGATGAAGTTTCTTGAAGCCTTGAAAACAAGGCTTTTTTTATTGATTAAAATGTCAAATTTTGTTATTTGGTATTGAGTAATATTGAGTAATGTGCTATAATATAAGGGATAGGGGGGTTGCACATGAGATTATCCATTTCAAAGTCAAAAAACTCCACGTCTCTTTACGTTATTAAGTCAACTTACGAAAATGGCGTGCACTCATCAAAGATTGTTGAAAAACTTGGCACTGTTGATGAGTTAAGTAAAAAATTGAACGGACAGGATCCAATTGAATGGGCAAAGAAATACATTGATGAACTAAATCGAAAAGAAAAAGAAGAAAAGCTGGATGTAATTGTCAAATACTCCACTTCCAAAATCATACCTAAGAATGAACAGCGCTCTTTTAACGGAGGTTACCTTTTTCTTCAGAGGATATATCACCAGCTTGGAATACATAAGATATGTAATAATCTATCTACAAAATATAAATTTGATTTTGACTTAAATTCTATTTTATCAAGGCTGCTTTATGCCAGGATTATTTTTCCTGCATCTAAGCTCGCAACTCTGCAGCTATCAAAACAATTTATCGAGCAACCTAATTTTGAACTTCAACACATATATAGAGCGCTTGAAATTATTGCAAAGGAAACAGATTTTATACAGTCCTCTCTTTACAATAACAGCTTGAAAGTTACCAAACGGAATACTGGTGTACTTTATTATGACTGTACTAATTACTTCTTTGAAATTGAGCAAGAAGAAGGCTTGAAACAGTATGGTCCATCAAAGGAACACCGTCCAAACCCGATTGTCCAGATGGGATTGTTTATGGATGGGGATGGTATTCCACTCGCTTTCAACATTAACAAAGGTAATACCAATGAACAGCTAACACTAAAGCCTTTGGAGAAAAAGATTTTATCTGATTTCAATCTTTCCAAGTTTATTGTTTGTACAGATGCTGGCCTTGCTTCCAAAACAAACAGAGAATTCAACAACGAAAGGGATAGGGCATTCATTACCACACAGTCAATCAAAAAACTGAAGAAGCATTTGATGGAATGGGCACTAGACCCGACTGGATGGAAACTTGCCTGCGGAGAAAAAAACTATGACATCTCTAAGCTTGACGAGGAGCACGATAAAGAAAAGATATTTTACAAAGAGCGCTGGATAAAAGAAGACGGCCTAGAACAGAAGCTCATTGTCACATACTCCCTAAAATACCGGAACTATCAAAGACAAATTCGTAATTCTCAAATCGAACGTGCCCATAAAACTATTGATTTAAACCCAGGAAAATTAAAGAAATGCAATCCGAATGATTATAAAAGATTTATTGAGGTAAACTGCTGCACGAAGGATGGCGAGCTTGCTGATAATAAAGTATATAGTATCAACACAGAGCTGATTGCCAAAGAAGAAAAGTTCGACGGGTTTTACGCTGTATGTACAAACCTTGAGGATGAAGCGGCAGCGATCATCAAAGTGAACCAAAACCGCTGGGAAATCGAAGAATGCTTCAGGATTATGAAAAGCGAATTCAAGGCCCGCCCAGTGTACTTAAGTCGTGATGACCGGATAGAAGCACACTTCACAACATGCTTCATAGCCTTGATTCTTTACCGATTCCTCGAAAAAAAGCTTGGAAGTAAATATACTTGTAGCGAGATTGTTAATGGGTTAAGGAACATGAATTTCTATGAAGTCAAAGGAGAAGGCTATGTACCGAATTATACAAGGACAGATTTTACAGATGATTTACACGAAGCTTTCGGTTTCCGCACTGACTATCAGATCGTCAGTGCTAGCCAGATGAAGAAAATTTTTAAAAGCACAAAATCACAATAATATTACTCACTCTCTTAAAAAAATAAAAGGCTTGGGATCCCTATTTGCAAGGGTTTCCAAGCCTTTTTCTTTCTGCAACTGTCAAAAATGGAATTATACTGCCAAGGAGTTTCTTCGTCAACAGAAGCAGTAGCATTAAGCACTAAGAATCTTATTTAAAAATTCTTTGGTACGGTTATTTTGAGGTCTATAAAATACTTCTTCTGGTTTACCTTCTTCTAATATTCTTCCCTGATCCATAAAAACAACTCTTGTGCCGACCTCACGAGCAAAACCCATCTCGTGAGTCACTACTACCATTGTCATTCCTTCCCTCGCCAAGCTTTTCATAACAGATAGTACATCACCGACAAGTTCAGGATCTAAAGCAGAAGTTGGTTCATCAAATAACATTAGATCTGGTTGCATAGCTAAAGCTCTAGCAATAGCTACTCGTTGCTGTTGTCCTCCAGATAATTTAGCCGGATAGGAGTCAGCACGATCAAGTAAACCAACGTGTTCTAACTCTTTAAGAGCGATCTTTTGGGCTTCTGCTCGTTTAAGTTTTTTAACTGTAATAAGACCTTCCATAACGTTTTCTAAAGCTGTTAAGTGAGGAAACAGGTTAAAGCGTTGGAAGACCATACCAATCTTTGCTCTTTGTTTGTTTAATATTCTGTCTTTGGGTACGATAGAACCTGCGACAACTGTTCCTCCTAATGGTTCTTGCCCAATATAAACCACTCCCGAGTCAGGGATTTCTAAACCATTAAGGCAACGTAGAAGCGTCGATTTGCCAGACCCAGAAGGGCCTATTACTACCAAAACCTCACCTTTTTTAACTTCTAAACTGATACCTTTCAAAACTGGCAAAGTGCCAAATGATTTATGGAGTTCTTTTACTTTTAACATCGATTATGCCTCCATTTTGGCTAATCTTGCTTCTATACTGCCAAATGTAACGGTAAAAATAGTCGTGAGAAGCAGATATAAAAGGGCTGCTGCACTAAATATTTCTAGAGGTCGAAAAGTAGCAGAATACATTTGCTGAGCAGAACGCATTAGGTCAACCATAGAAATGGTAGCAACTAATGATGAATCCTTTAGCATGGCTATAAATTCATTGCCTAAAGGCGGTATCATCCGTCTTATTGCTTGAGGAATTATTATACGAAAATTTGCTTGCATATAACTCATACCAATGGATCGAGCAGCTTCCATTTGGCCTTTATCTATAGATTGAATTGCGCCCCTAACTATTTCAGCTATATAAGCAGCAGCATTAATACTCATACCAATAGAAGCAGCTGCAAAGGGTGAAAGAGTAATACCTACTTCAGGTAAACCGTAGTAGATAAAAAATAGTTGTAGCATTAAAGGAGTTCCTCGAATAGCCCAAGTATAAAAATGAGCAATTGACCTCAATATAACGTTACGGCTAAGAGCTCCCAGCGCAATTGCAAATCCTAATAACGATCCTACGACAATGCTAATTACCGTAAGTTCAACAGTCATTAATGCTCCCTCTGCTAAAACAGGCAGATACTTGAGCATGAACCTTACATCCACAACCTTTACCCCCTGCTATTTAACTATAATGTCGGCTCCTAGCCAGTTTTGTGAAATCTTACCCATGGTACCATCTTTTTTCATTTCATCAAGAGTCTTGTTGATAACCTCTGCTAAAGCTAAATCGTTTTTACGATAACCAATCGCTATAGGCTCAGTTAAAAGCGATTCTACAAAGATGAAGCGACTTGGGTCCTTAGCAACATAAAAGCGTGCAACAAATTCATCGACTATACCTGCATCTAGTCTACCAATGCCTAGATCCATAAAGACTTCAGTAAATTTCTGATAGGTTCTTATACTTTTTTTGAATGGTAAAGCATTTGCTGCTTCTTCAGATGTTGAACCAAGTTGTGTACCAATAGTTCTTCCTTCTAAATCTTTTTGCGACTTAATATTCTTTGTTTTGTTAGAGGTCACAATAACCTGCCCCACATTTAGATAAGCTGGACTAAATAGAATCGCTTTCGCTCTTTCTTCACTGACACTAAGTGCAGAACAAATCATGTCATATTTGTTCGCATTGAGCGCTAAAATAACGCCATTCCAATCTACAGGAACAAATTCAACCTTTAATCCTAATCTTTTGCCTACCTCTCTAGCTATGTCGACATCAAAACCAACAATGTTATTCTTTTCATCACGAAAAACAGAAGGAGGATAAGTGTCATCGACACCTACGCGTAATACTCCACTTTGCTTTATCTTATCCCAAGAATTATCTGCAGCGCCAGATAATGCCAAAATAAGTACAAAAAATATAATTAAGTTCCATTTAAGTTTCATTTACTTTCTCTCCTTTATCATTTTACCTTGCTAAAGCGCTTGGCCATCGTGCTTCTCTTTATTACATTATTAGTTTAATAGGCTAAAGTGATTTTGTCAAGAATAAGCCCGAATTCGGGCTTATAAAATTGTTTATTTTTTCTTGCTAGGACTCTTATTTTTGATTTACTAGTCGAGAATAAATCTATAGAACCACTAACAATACCAGTAAGCAAACTACCTGCTAACAACGTTGGTAATATTACTAACACTGCTATTACAAGGGCAACATAGAGTCCAACACTCAAATCAATTGGAGGCCCAAAGAGAGGTAATAAAACTGCTAATACGAGGGCAACAATAAGTGCTGCTACTAAAACACTAATAATACCTAAAACAAGACGTAAAGCGGGACTTTTTATCTCCCGTCCATTGAATGTACATTTACCATTGTTATTTTCAAAACGCATGTGCTCCACCTCCTCTCTTTTAATTCTCTTATTATCTTATAAATCCTACAGGATTGAAGACTCCTCTTAGCAAATATAGTTAATAAATATCAAATAGGAGGATCACAATGTCACAAAAACTGCAGGGCTTTCTTTGGTTATTTCTAACCATATTCCTTTTTAGTACTTTTGAAATTGTTGGGCACACATTAACAACAACTACAACTACGGCATTTGTTAATGCTTTTCGTTTCTTTTTGGGAGGATTAGTCTTATTACCTTTCGCTATCCTACACTTAAAAAAGAATAAAATCAAACTCTCTAGCAAGGATTTTTTTTGGCTTCTTCTTTTAGGCTTATTAAATGCGGTTATATCAATGAACTTATTACAAGCTAGTTTAAAATATAACCCAGCTTCGACTTCTGCTATTCTTTTTAGTACCAATCCCATCTTTGTCGCTCTTTTCTCGCTAGCGTTGCTACGGGAAAAACCTAGTTCCAATCAATTAATAGGTCTCTTATTAGGTGTAATTGGCTCTATCTTTGTCACAGGTGGGTTAAAAGTTGCTAATCTAACAGGCCCCTTGCTAGCTTTAAGTTCTGCTGCACTTTTTGGTCTCTATACTTTAGCTGGCAAAAATTTGACATTGCGTTTAGGTAGTTTTACGGTAAACAGTGTTTCTTTCATGTTTGGCGGTATTATCAATTGGCTATTGGTAATTATTAACAATGAGTCCATCTGGCAAGTCACTCCGGATAACTACTTACGTCTCATTTATTTAGGTATATTTGTCACTGGTCTTGCTTATTTTGCCTTTTTTAATGGTTTATCCAAATTAAATACTACAGCAGGATCTAGTGTTTTCTTTATAAAACCTGTATTTGCCTCAATCTTAGCCTTAGTGTTTTTACAAGAACCCATTACCTGGAACAAAGCAGTTGGCATTATAATTATTCTCGTAGCTATGCGATTTGTTATGAGTTCGACCACACAAAAAAAACCATTATCAGCATAAACTTGATTCTCTTTGCGTAAAATATTTTCCCCAAACCCCATTCGAATTAGTGAAAGGTGTTTGTTGCTCAACAAATAACTTAAATTATAAGAATGTCGTTTGTGACTAGGGGGTAAATAAATTAGTGGGATATATTTGTCTGGGTCTCGCTTTAACAATTTGGCTTATTTTTTCTAACTCAGCTTCTGCCTCTTCTTTACCATGGCCTGAGGTTCTATCTAGGCAAGAAGAATATGTTGTATCCTTACAACATAAATCGGGTTACCTTACCATGACTCCGTTTGACGCTAGAATTAATCCTTATTTTAATAATCTAGCTCTTTGGGGCCTTGTAGATAACCCTGAATACAACGAAACAATTAAAAAGTGGGTAAGTTGGTATATTAATCACTTAAACCTTCATGACAAATTTGGTGTCCCAGGCTCTATCTATGATTATATGATGAACGGGAAAGATTCAGTAGCTACTACCGAAGACTATGACTCCTCTGACTCCTATGCCGCTACTTTTCTTAGTTTGATGCGACGTTATTACGATACCAACCACGATGAAGACTTCCTCATCTCTATAGAGCCAGCGCTAAATTTAATCGTAGATGCAATCTATGCAACTATGGATCCAAAAGATAATTTAACTTATGCCAAACCCAATTATCGGCTTAAGTATTTAATGGATAACATTGAAGTTTTTAATGGACTTAATGATTGGGCCTATCTTCTCCAAAATGTATATAATAAACCAGATATAGCTCTAAAGATTAAAGCAGATGCTAAACTATGTAAACACAATCTCCAGAAGATGTGGACGGGAAAAATATTTGCTTATGCCAAAGATGAAGCGGGCAAGCTCTTTACTTCGTATTCGGATAAGTTCTACCCTGATATGACTGCTCAATTAATGGCTATCGCTCTTGAGTTCGCCACACCTGAACAAGCGAAAATTATATGGTCCGACTTTAATAAGCATTTTCCTCATTGGACCACTCTTGGTCATCCGGATACTTTTCCCTGGACAATGATGGCCTACACTGCTGCAAAGATTGGTGATTGGGAAAGAGTGCTTGCTTATTTAGAATCCGTTGAATCAAGCTATAGTAGCATACATTATCGTTATCCTTGGTATGCAGCTGAAGCTGGCTGGTATTTGCAAACTTTACGCTTATTACCAGAAAGTAATCTATTTAAAAACTGGGAATGAGGTTTCCTCTTCCCAGTTTTTTTATCTATAGTTATCTTTTTATTTACGTTGATCTGCTAAAAGTTTTTCAATAAATCTTGAGTACTCTCTTTCTTTTTGCCTGATCTCTTGATTATGCTCTTTGGCATACTTGAGCAAAGCTGACTCAGGATTTACCCCTTCAATGACAGCTTCTCGTGTAGCAAAAAGGAGATACCTTCTGCGATGCCGTGGTGCTACTAAGCCATATATTGAAGCTGTGCCTTCTGCTAACACTTTTTTGTAGGTGGTTAGATCTTTATTCGGTAGGCCAATACTCATTATCGCCTCTAAATTAGCAGGCAAAATCATAGTACCTTTTACTTTTTCCATAGCCCTTTTAGCTAGTTCAATCTGAACTGGTGAAGAAGTAATCCACTTAATGTACTCCCAAGCTTCATTTTTATTTTTCGAGGTCTTAAATATTGACAGAGAACTTCCAGCTACTGAGCTGGTACGATTTAAGGTGCCATTTCTAATGGTACCAGGAACTTGGACTAAACTCCATTTGCCTGCAAGTTGTGGTTGAGACATTTGAATATTATTGTACCAACCTGGTTCTTGAACAA
>ENA-UOOK01007183-UOOK01007183.1-fermentation-metagenome-genome-assembly--contig:-NODE-7183-length-10264-cov-7.088158_pt1 | contig 10264 bp, 7 predicted proteins | sample MGYA00245777_ERZ724023 | MGnify/ENA primary metagenome ERZ724023 (study PRJEB28704, sample SAMN03018312) | fermentation metagenome | biome: anthropogenic terrestrial biome; feature: soil; material... | reverse complement strand
AACCATAATAGCATGAACAACACCCCCTAATATTTGGGGGTGTTTCTAAGCAAAATTACTAAAAAGATGATGTTTTTTACTAATTTTAACATATTATGTATATGGATAATAATACAGACCTTCTGGATGAATATTTAGATCGCAACCTGCGACCAAATACAAAAAAGAAACATTACAACTAATGATCTCTTTAGTAGGGAGAGATAAGTAAGGCTATAAAATTTTCAAATATGAACTATCAGGCTATAATACTTACAATATATGAAATTAACAATTGCTCGTCCAAAAATCATTCCACGTTGACAAAAAACTTTTTGTTCATAATCTTCGAAAGTTTTATCAAATTTTTCTAAAAGTTTTTTGAATGAAAATTTTAAAATGTCCGGATGTATTCTATTTACAAAATTTTCTGCATGCCTTTCAATGATTAATGAAGATTCATTGAAATAGTGTGGGCCAGTAAAGATTGTTTCAAGTGTTTTTTCTACATAACATGACGAAAAAGATATGGTTTGGATAAAAATAATTTTACAGCAGTATTTAATGCACATATGACTTCTTTCTTAGTTGGATTTCGTCCTGTTGGATGAGCATATGAGTTTCCATTCTCCGGAGTATCAAACTGTTCAAATTCATCAACATCAGTACAACTCACAACTTCATCAAAAAAAATTAAATCTCTATCTTCATTAATTTCTGATCTCAAAGAATCCAAAATCCCCATTTTTCCCACCAAAATATGTTATTTTATTTTTCTTTCTAAAATAATTTCATTAAATGATTTGAATAAGTATAAATCTTCTTTATCTAATTTATCAGCAATGCTATTAGCAATTATATTGGGACTTTTACGTAAGGGTCGAGCCAAACGCATGGCAATGTTTGTTGAAAAGTCACCATGTTCTTCATCTTTTGGATTTATCAGAGACGACCTGCTTTTTAGAAAAATAAGATTATCTCCATCTATTTGAAATACATAAGTTTCCTTATTGTCATATGTTGTCATTGTTAATATATCACCATCTATTGAATAATTACCAAGTGATAAATGACTACTTAGTAAATCATAAGTGAATGATATTTGATTATCACTAATGGTGACAAATGGAGATACACCTGTTTTTGTATCTACTTCCATATAATAAATCCCATTCTTTACAGTGCTTGAAATATAATTATTGCTGTACCATGATAAAAATAAGATAATTAACACTATAATAAAAACAATAATAAAATAAATTGATCTTTTTTTCATATAAAACATCCTTCTTTAACCGATAAAATAACACTTATATTTTCAGCCTAAAACTAAAAGCAGTACATGGCAATATTATACATCAGATTTTGATTTATTTAAATACATTTTATTTATTGCTATTACATTTGCTTGCTCTTTCAAAAACAATACAGACCCCAGCCATCTCTAAGGGTATTTATATAAGCTATTCAAACTTCGCACATAGATTTTCTGCTTCCAGGATTTGGATTTACCTTGTAATTACCAGTTTTAGATGATACAATCGAAGTACAAATTAAATACAAGAGGGAGGTCATTTTTTGCAAATTAAGTTGTTTCATAAGAGTCAAAAAGAATTGGCAAATGCAATAAACACTGTTATTGACCAATACTACAATGATGAAATAGATGAAGTAGTTTTAAAAAGACTAATTTTCTCCCTTGTAAAAAACAATGAATCCAAGGTATTTAAGGATAAAAACTTTACAACAATCATTAAACAAAGATGTGGTAAAAGAAGATTGGAGCTATTAGAAAAAATAATCATTAATGAGGACAGGAGGTGTGACCAATGACCGCAGAAGAAATTTTCGCCGGTGAATCTGACAATGTGGAATTCAAAGTTGAAATTCCGCTCAAAAGTGAAAAGTACCTGAAGACGGTTGTGGCCTTTGCCAATGGTAAGGGTGGCAAGCTGGTTTTCGGCGTGGAGAATGCCACTTGGAGTGTCACTGGTTTTACAAAAGAGGAAGTCTTTCAGAAGATGGATGCAATTACCAACGCCATCTTTGACAGCTGTGAACCGAAGATCACGCCCAATATCGGTGTGCAGGAGATTGATGGAAAGGCCATTATCGTGGTTGAGATCATTCCTGGTATGCAGCGGCCTTACTATATCAAAAGTCAGGGCATTATGGAGGGAACCTATGTCCGTGTTGCCGGAACTACTCGCCATGCGGAGCGTTATCGTGTGCAGGAGCTGATCATGGAAGGGGTAAACCGTTCTTTCGACCAGATTGAACGGGATGAGACCGTATCCGAAGAAAAAATTGCCGCTTTCTGCGATAGGCTGTATCAACATGCATTGGAGCTATGCAGCTCTGATGATATGAAGAAACAGATTCATAAGGTGGGCAAAAACCAGCTACTTTCATGGAAGCTGCTAGTGGAAAAGGATGGATCCTGTCATCTCACCAATGGCTATTTGCTTCTGGATGGCAGCTCTAATGAGTTTCCAGAAGCTACGATCCAGTGTGCAGTATTCAAAGGCAATGTGCGAGACATCTTCATTACCCGCAAAGAGTTCATCGGCTCAATCTATCAGCAAATTGAGGATGCTTACAACTTTGTTTTACAGCATATCAATCTTGGCTCCCGGATCGAGGGAATTGCCAGACAGGATTATTATGAGCTGCCGGTGAAGACCATTCGTGAGATGATCTCGAATGCCGTCTGCCACCGTAGTTATCTGACACCGGGTAAGATTCAGGTGGCTTTGTTCGATGACCGACTGGAGGTCACTTCTCCCGGTATGTTGGACAATGAGATCACCATCGAAAAGATGAAAACCGGATTGTCCAAAATTCGAAATAAGGGAATTGCTGCGGCCTTCTCCTACATGAACGTTGTCGAGGCATGGGGCAGCGGTATTCCGAAAATGTTCCGGGAAGCCAAGGAATACGGCCTCCGTGAGCCAGAGTTAATTGATATGGGCAGTGATTTCCGTGTGAATCTTTATCGGAAGTCTGCCACTGTAGATCAGAATGGTGTCATTGATCCCAAAGCCAATGACACCAATGACACCGATGACACCAAAGATGAAACTGTTGATACCAATGAGACCATTTTACTACGACTAATTCGTGAAAATCCGGCAATTACGCAAAAGGAACTCAAAGGGAAGATGCAGGTCTCTCTTACTACAGTAAAACGTCTGATGGCAGAATTGCAAAAAGACGGAAAAATCCAAAGAAAAGGCTCCAGTCGAAACGGAACGTGGCTGATTGTAGACCAGAAGGAGTAAACATGGCAGAGCTGAACTTAACATGGAAGTTGTTGAAGATGCCGATGAAAGGCAGTTCTAATTACGGGATATGTAAAATGAGGTAATGAGAAAGGAATAGTATATGGGTGCGATTATTCAAGCCGACAACTTTTTTTCGGAAAAGCAAGCAGGGCTTTTAAAACCAATCATTTATTGCTGTCCATACGGTAACATGGAAAGTGAGGCTATCTCGATTAATGTACTTTTAGCAGAAAAATTGGTAAAGTTTCGACCAAACCGTAGGACAATGCGGCTAGAACAATGCTTCAGTCAAGTGCTGGATACATTACCTGACGAAGTAACAATAAAAGATTTCGATGTAATGTTCAATCCAGAATATCAAGTCGATTTACTAAAGATTATGGTAATGGCATGTAAGAAAAAGCCGTTCAGCATTATTTGGCCTGGTAAATGCGAAGATGGAATGTTGTTCTACGCTGAGGAAGGATATCCGGATTATAAGGTGTTCAGCATTGAAGATTATGATGTGACTTGCATCGTATAGGAGGAAAAATGATATGAAATATTCAGAACTAATAAGTTTTAACCCAATTGAGGATATCATTCAGCTTACTACTGCTGATGACAAAAACAAGGCACGTGAATATGTCGAGACTTATGTTATGTCTGATAAGATGGCTGAAAGTATGCAGGTACCAGTGATTGATCAGTTGCAGATGGATGAAGTAGTAGATAATAAAGGAGTACTGATCGTTGGTAACTATGGTACTGGTAAATCTCACTTAATGTCTGTCATCTCTTCGGTTGCAGCAGATGCAGACAATTTACAGTATCTTCAAAACAAAAAGTTTGCAAAAAGCATGGAATGCATCGCTGGAAAGTTTGAGGTACTCCGTATTGAAATTGGTGGCGTCACCATGCCGCTGCGTGAAATATTGTTTGGCTTCGTTCAGGATGATTTCGAACAGCGTGGCATTGAGTTTTATGTGCCGGATTTCTCCACTGTACGTGACAATAAAAAGCTCATCAAAGATATGATGATGGCCTTTTCTGCCAAGTACCCGGACAAAGGATATCTGATTGTAGTGGATGAGTTCTTGTCCTATCTATCTTCCCGTAATGAAAGAGAAATCGTTCTTGACCTTGAGTTTTTCCGTGCATTAGGCGAGATGTGTTCTAAATCAAAACTGCGTGTGATTTTTGGAGTACAGGAAAAGATTTTTGACAATCCAAGATTCAGCTTCGTTTCTGATACGCTGAAGCATGTCAGCGATAGATTTACCCAGATTATAATTACGAAGGAGAATACTTCTTATGTTGTTTCTGAGCGTATTTTGAAAAAGACCCCAGAGCAGAAGGCACTGATTAGGAAGCACATTGAAAAGTTTTGCAGCTTTTATACAGGTATGTCCTCAAGGCTGGATGAATTCGTTGACCTATTCCCGATTCATCCTTCTTATATCGATGTATTCAATAAAATTTATTTGATTGAGAACCGTCACATTTTGAAGAACATATCCTTGACCATCAAGGATATTTTTGATACAGAAGTTCCTGAAAACGCACCTGGTGTGATTTCTTTTGATAACTACTGGCCTGCTATCAAATCCAACGGTCTTCTAAAGAGTGATGTAACAATCAGCCGCGTTGTGAATGCCAGTCAGCAGTTGGAAGAAATTATAAACCGTGCATTCCCGAAACCTGTCTACAAGCCTCTTGCCATAAAAATTATCTATGCTCTGAGTGTACACAGGTTGACCACCAATGGTTTAGATGTGCAGTTTGGTCTTACAGCAGAAAACTTAAAAGATGATCTATGCCTATTCTTACCTATGCCGGAACAGGACGCTGATTTCCTGCTGGCCATAGTGAAAACGACTTTAAAAGATATTATGACTACGGTATCTGGCCAGTTTATAATTTATAATGATGCCAACAGCCAATATTACATAGATGTCAATAAAATCGTTGACTACGATGAAAAAATTAAACAAAAAGCATCCATCTTGGCAGCTTCAGAGCTAAACCGATATTTCTATACCGTTGTTTACAACTGTCTTGAATGGGATGCAAAACAATATGTAATGAACTTCAATATTTACGAATATGACTTAAATTGGGCTTCTCATAATATTTTCCGTGAAGGTTATCTATTCATGGGCCTGCCTGGAGAGCGTAGTACTGCTCAGCCGGAACGTGATTTTTATATTCATATCATGCCGCCATATGATGCAAGTGGAACCACGGTACAGAATCTTCAAGATGAGGTTTATCTGTATTTTAAGTCTACAGATGAGTTCCGCGAGACATTGGGACTCTTTGCGGCAGCAAGCAGTCTTGCATTAATTAGTGAAGGCAAGGATAAGGAGTCCTATCTTTCAAAGGCAGAAATGCTCCGTAAGAAACTGGCAAAGTATCTGGGTGAAAACAAGAATACATGCTTCGATGTTCTGTACAAAAAGCAAAAGCACCAGATAATTGAAATTCTGAAGGGACGTTACAATAGAGACTTTACCTTTAAGGATACCATTGATCTTGTGGCTTCTATTTGCTTTGATGAGTACTTCGGAGACAAATATCCGGATTACCCTGTAATGAAGACAAAAATTACTCGCCGTAATATGGCAGATAATGCCCGTGCAACTTTTGATCATTTTGCCGGTAGAAAGACCCAGCAATCTACTGCTATGCTGCAGAGCTTTGGCATTTTGGATGATGATAAGATTCGCCCGGAAGGTTCCAAGTATGCTTCTTATTACATTGACCTGATTAAGAAACTGCCGCCGAAGGGCGTTTTGAATTATTCTGATATGTTTGAATTGTGTTTTATGGACACATATATAGATAAGAGATTTAAAATTGAAAATGTTTTTACGCCGATTATTTTTTTATCACTAGTGTATGCAGGCCATGCTGTAATTACGTTAAAAAATGGCACAACTATTACGGCATCTAACCTTGATCAGGTTCCAAAGATAGGCGTTTTGGATTTGTATGAGTTTAAATATATCTCCAGACCTGCTCAGATTTCTATGGCAGAGCTGAAGAAACTTTTTGAGATTCTGGACATCAATCCGGCGTTGCTGGATAATCCGAATGATCGAGAAAAAGGTGTAACCGAACTACTGAAAAAGGCACAAGAACTTTGTAATTCTGCAGTTATAGCAAATAACAAACTCAATAACGACTTTGGGTTGTGGGGTGAGCCTTTGGCCAATGCTGCACAAATACAAATGCTGCAGAAGGCTTGCACCGCTGTTCGGGATGAGTTTGGCAACTATAGTGTTAAGTATAATACTCCCGCAAAGTTGAATAATTTCAACCTTTCCAGCGATGAAGTAGAAACCATTGGAAAGCAAATTTCACTTGTTAAGGTGATTCAGAAGTATATGACATTCAAAACGGATTGTGTTTCAGTTGTGTCCTATATTTCAAATATTGAATTTATAGACCTTGGCACAAAGTTTAAATCCGAAGTAGATAATGCAAAAGCTGCATTCCGTGAAATTCGAGATGAAATCATGAATGGCGCTGCTGGCGATGTTTCTGCGCAGAAGGTCAACAATTTGTTGGTTAAAGTAAAAGAAAAATACATCGCCATCTATTTCGATGCCCATAAGAAAAAGAGACTGGATATTGATGATGCGAAGCGCCGCGGAAAGATTCAGGAAAGCATTGCTCTTTCCAATTTGAGAAAGCTGCGTACTATTGAAATCTTGTCTTCCGCAAAGCTTTCGGCAATCGAGCAGGACTTATCTGAACTAAAAGTATGCTATGAATTGACACCAGAAGAGCTGAAGACTGGTCCGGTTTGCCCTCATTGCCGCTATAATCTTGGCGACAAAGCGAAGAATGTATTTGGACAGCTGGATAACTTGGAAATACGCATTGATGACCTTGTTGCCGAATGGACGCAGACGCTTTTGAACACAGTTTCTGATCCTATTGTGTCAAGCCAGAAGGGATACCTGAGAGCCGACCAGCAGAAAGCCATTGATAATTTCATTTCTTCTGGTACACTGCCGAAACGTGTGGATGACTTTTTTGTCAAGAGTATCAATGCATTATTGAAGGGCTTTGAACCGGTGGTTATACAGACAGAGGATTTAATGCAAAAGCTGGATGAGCTTGGCCCATGCGATGTGGACACATTTAAGTCGAAGATTACTGACATTGTGGCTGGTTACATCAAAGGCAAAGATACAAGCAAACTCCGCATAATTGTGAAACGCAAGGAAAGAGAGGTTTAATTTATGAAACCAAGAAAATTGACCAAAGAGGATATAGATAAAGTCCGTGACATAGAAGGCTTCCCGATGGGCACCGATGAAGACATTATCGCATTGTCCAATCCACCTTATTATACGGCTTGCCCGAATCCGTTCATTGAAGAATTTATTAAGGAAAATGGTACTCCATATGATGAGGCAACCGATGATTATCATTGCGAACCTTTTGCTGCAGATGTGAGCGAAGGGAAAAATGACCCCATTTATATGGCGCATGCTTATCATACTAAAGTACCTCACAAAGCAATTATGCGGTATATTTTACACTACACCAAGCCTGGAGATATTGTGTTTGATGGATTTTGCGGCACAGGTATGACTGGAGTGGCTGCCCAAATGTGTGGGATGGTAGATGATGCATTTAAATTACAGTTAAAAAATGAAGTTGGAACAGACATACAGTTCGGTGCACGAAATGCAATTCTTAATGACTTAGCCCCTGCTGCCACATTTATTAGTAGTAATTATAATACATCGACAGATGTCAGTGAACTTAAGGATGCTTTTGATGCTGCGCTTGAAGCTACAGAAAAGGAATATGGTTGGCTGTACGAAACAAATCATTCACAAGATAATCAGGCAGTAACATCCTTTTTTGGAACAAAGGGTAAAATCAATTTTATTGTGTGGTCAGATGTATTTATATGTTCTAATTGTGGCAAAGAGGTTATATTTTGGGATGAAGCAGTTGATTTAGAGAGAAGTAAAATCGATAGTAAATTCCGTTGCCCGCAATGTAGAGCAGAATTGGGCAAAAGCAATTGTGAACGAGCTGTTAAAGTGACATTTGATACTTCATTAGGCCAAAATGTCACTATGTCAAAACAAGTTCCGGTTCTTATTAACTACACATACATGGGGAAACGTTATTCAAAAAAACCGGATCCTGAAGACCTAATGCTTATTGAGAAAATCAATAATATGGAGATACATTTTTTGCATCCAGTGTGTATGCTTCCTGATGGTTACAACACGGAGCAGCCTAAACGCTCAAACGGTATTTACTATGTTCACCAACTATATACAAAAAGAAATTTACTGTATCTTTCAAAATTTTTTTCTCTGCTCTATGAAAATAAGCTAAAGTTTATTTTCACATCAGTTTTGCAAAATGCGAGCAAAATGTATAAATATAGAACTGATGGCAAAGGTGGAATTGTAACTGGAACTTTATATATTCCTGCACTTAGCCAGGAAAATAATGTATACAATCTTCTGAGCAATAAAGCTGAGATGATCTATAAGGCATGCTTAAAATATAGTGGAGAAAACTGTATTATTTCTACAAACAGCTCAACGCAGGAAAACATACCGGATTCTTCTATTGACTATATTTTTACTGATCCACCGTTCGGTGCAAATATAAACTACTCTGAACTTAGTTTTTTATGGGAAGCATGGCTGAAAGTTATAACAGAAACTACAACAGAGGCTATTTGCAATAGCGTACAGGGAAAAGGTTTAGCAGAATATCAGAATTTAATGACCCGTTGTTTTATGGAGTTTTATAGAATACTGAAGCCGAACCATTGGATGACAGTGGAATTCCATAATTCAAAAAATACAATTTGGAATTCTATCCAAGAGGGACTTCAGCGAGCAGGATTCATAATTGCCGATGTAAGAACGTTGGATAAAAAACAAGGTAGTTTTAAACAGGTCACAACATCAAGTGCTGTAAAGCAAGACCTTGTTATTTCGGCATATAAACCTAAGGATAGTTTTAAGAATGATATTTTCACCAATGCAGGAACAGAGGAAACCGCATGGAAATTTGTGCGTCAGCATCTTGAAAACATACCCGTGGTCGTTGTTAAGAATGAAAAAATAGAGCCAGTAGCTGAACGGCAGGCATTTTTGCTGTTTGACCGTATGGTTGCGTATCATATTATGCAGGGTATACCGGTTCCAATTGATGCCACTGATTTTTATCGTGGTCTCGATGAGAAATTCTTGAAACGAGATGGAATGTACTTTTTGGCAGACCAAGTAAATGAATATGATACAGCACGAATCAAAAATGATATTGAACCAATTCAGTTTAGCTTGTTCGTGACCAATGAAAAGACCGCAATCTCGTGGCTATATCAACAACTGGATGAGCCGCAGACTTATGCTGAAATTCAACCAAAGTTCATGCAGGAAGTAAAGTCAGTTGATAAATTTGAAGCAATGCCAGAGCTGGCTATACTTTTGGAGGAAAACTTCCTACAAGACGAAAAAGGTTGCTGGTATATTCCGGATACCACCAAAGAAGGCGATGTGGCAAAATTGCGTGAAAAGAAGCTGTGGAAAGAGTTTGAGGGTTATATGAACAGCAAAGGCAAGCTGAAGCTGTTCAGGTCTGAAGCCATCCGCGTTGGCTTCTCAAGACTATGGAAAGACAAAAACTATCAGGCCATCGTAGACATTGCAGAACGTTTGCCAGAGAAGACTATTCAGGAAGATCCTAATCTGCTGATGTATTATGATATTAGTTTGAGCAGAGTATGATGGTATGAAGGAGAATAATAAATGCCTGATATCGGTGATTTTGTTTTTGATAAAGTAGCCTGTGACAATGTGCAGGTGCTGGAAAAAATCGAAATATGGGGTTATGTATCCTACAAGGTTTTTAATCCAGCGACGGGCCGTGTCTATAAGGCAGCCGAAGAACAATTGAATATGCAAGGCAGTCTGATTCGATATGATGAAAACTATCTACGTTATGTGGCTATGCTTTCTAAAATCAAG
>ENA-UOOK01007181-UOOK01007181.1-fermentation-metagenome-genome-assembly--contig:-NODE-7181-length-10269-cov-3.522616_pt1 | contig 10269 bp, 16 predicted proteins | sample MGYA00245777_ERZ724023 | MGnify/ENA primary metagenome ERZ724023 (study PRJEB28704, sample SAMN03018312) | fermentation metagenome | biome: anthropogenic terrestrial biome; feature: soil; material... | reverse complement strand
CTGCTGACATATATCTTATATGCAGTCGGAGTGCATGCAGCCTTTTTCACAAGAACGTCGATTACTGTAATTCCACCCTCGGTGAGAGAAATGTTTCCTGAGGCAGATCCACTCGTAACAGCAGTACCATTCACTAAAATAGTGGCATCTGTACTAGTGGGGGTTACAGTACACGTAGCAGTCGCATTGAGAGCTTGTACAGTGTAAACGTATTTATCAGCTGAAAATGTAGGGAATAATGTTCCGGCAGTGGTTGTAAGTGCGGATAGCTGAACTGGAGTAGTGCCCCTTATAGGTTTTCCAGAGACCTTAACTTTACACGTGTTCCTAGCCACACCATTATCTTCGCCCCAGTCAAAGGTTTTTACTGCACAGTCAAACGTAATGGATTTTCCTATTTTTGTAGCGTTGATAATAAATGTCCCGTTTTCAAAATTTTCTGCAGCTGCTGATAGTGATTTTTGCCCCTCGTCGCTCGGTACATCGTTCATAACGAACTCTATTTCATTTCCTTCTTTCAGGCCAGAAATGAATTCTTTAATTCCTCCAGAATCCATAGAAGTAACGTCGATGTCTTCAGCTGAGTACTGTGGGGCGGGAACCGTGGTAACTTCAGCAACCGTGTGCGAAACTCCAGCCGCATTAATGAAAGTGGTTGTAATATCTTGCCATGTATATGCTTTTGTCATGTAGAGAGCTCCTTGTTTTTAGTAAATTGATGATGCGAAATTAACGGAATATTCGTAAAATCCAGATTCGTTCTTTCCTAGAGGGATCGGGGGAGCCTTAGCTCTTAGATAGATAAAATGGGTCGAACCAATGTCCCAATCGTATTTTTCTCTTAAAAGTTCGTGAATGTCAGATGATTGTGAAATTGCAGTTTCTTGACTGAGGTTCCTGCATGTAATCTGAATATTAGGATTAGAGGCGTTCATTTCCCCGGATTTAATTTCATACGAGTTTGAACCGCCATATGGGGCTATGACTATCGAGTTTGTAGTTCCGCCATCGACCCCTGTAAATATTGAAATTCCTGAAGGATTACTACCTTTTGTTCCATAGCCTTCTGTCTGAAGATAGGCAGCAAGATCTTGAAGAACGTCTTTAATGGCCAAGAGCATCCCTCGCGGCAGACACCATATTTTTAACAAGCACGTCTTTGTTTTGGTCTATTGGAATCGCAAGGAATTTTGCAGAACCGTGATTGTGATGAAGGGTTAGACGCTCGTGCGGGTAAATCGCATAATTTGTATTATAGGAAAGTTCTCTTGTATGCTCGGTATCGGAATCCGCGACTAACTCGTTTTTTGCAGAAGCTTTCATGGCTCCTGTGTCGGTTGGGCAGTATTCCTCGGTTGACTCCGTAAATATCTCCTGTACTGATTCATCAAGAGCTTTGCAGGCGGCTTCATAAGCCTCGTTCATAAGCACTTCAAGAGAGGAGACGGCCATCATAGATCCCTCTCATTTTGTGGGAACCCTAAAATTACCCTTATATAATCTACTTCATTGTCTGATGACCGCACGACTTTCTTGATATTGGACGAGGAGGTATACACGTTACCACTGTCGAGTGTAACTTTTGACTTTGATAGAATAGATGATTCGGGGGGAAGTGCTAACCACGCGGATTTTATTTCAATATTCTTTGAATAATCAAATTCCAACATTTCTTTGTAGTTGCATTCCGAAGTTACTGGAGTCCCGTAACTTACAGAATGGTATTCGTTTTCTGTGAGTGGCGGCTCAATCGTACAAGAAAATGGAAAGTCCATTACACATCACCCAAAAAGGAATCGAGGGATGTTTTCATCTCTGTTCATCGTTACAGGAGCATCTTCTCTTGTTATCCCAGCAGACGCAAATTTACACTTGTTACTATCTACATTATCTCTGAGTGAATACGCTCTGTCCATGTACTGAGAACTTGTTTTTATCTGAGACTTCCATGAAGCATCGGTAACGGTTTCTTGGACAATTGTACCTTTGCCACCTTTGTTAGCATAAATATCTAAAATAAAACAAGCAGTGATTCTGGTTTTAGTGTCGTCTGTGATGGTCCGGATTCCAATAAAATTTTTAACATCGTCGGCTACATGATTTTCTAAAAGGGTCAATTGCTCAGTTGTAATTTGTCCCCCTATCCCCACCGTAACCTTGAAAAACGACTCTGCCAAAATTGCATCGGGAAGAGTTAGCGTCATTAATGCCACCTCTTGATATTTTCAATTTCGGCGGGGGTTAATTCCATGTCCTTACAAAGACGGCAGAGCCTAGACAACCCGATTAAAATAACTGAAGGATTGCGTTCTGTTACACCCTTCACTGTCGGTTCAATATCCTGTAAAATCAGAATCCAACGGGGGCGATAATAAATATCCTCTTTCATGAGGAATATGATGATATCTATAATTTTTAGAAGAGTAGGATCATCTTGATAGTGAATACAAATCTCTTTATGTAAAAACTCAGAGATCTTTTGAAGCCTAACATCATCATACGTAAACGCTTCAGAATCATAAATTTTGATATTTCGATATACAAAATCTAATGAAGTCCTAAATAATTTATTATTATAAAGCTTACCGGCGTCGGAATTATTGTAAGCCTCGTAAACTAGAATATCCACAATCTTTAACATAAACGGTTGTTTACGCTCTGGATCTTCGTTTATATGGGTTCTTATTGACTCGTATAAAGCTGTTTGAAGGGATAAAAAATCACCTTCAAAATTATATTCATTCTTCTGGTGAATGACGTCTATAGCCCTTAGAATCTTAGGTTTTACCTTGTTTTGAAAAAGCTGACCAAGCCGGTGATGGTAACAGTTCCACTTAAACGAGTTACGACTTTCATTTCCGTGGACATCTGGGTTAGGTTGTGTTTCTGCGTCCCAGATTGTACCATCCTTGGCTTGGATCAGAGCTGGCATGTTACCACCGGTTAAGGTCTGTGCATGTACGCATTACGCCAGTCGCCATATCCAAAAGCAAATCTGGTCTTCACACCATAGAGATATTCGTCTCTCATGAATCCTGCTTCAGAATTGCCTTCAAGTGCCTGGAATTTTGCTTCCATCCTGTTCTGGTAGATGAGTGGTTTCATGACACCATTTGTCTTTGCAAGAATCCATGAATCTGAATCGGTAATGTATGGAGTAACGAGGATCTTGTACCTCCCCTGGTTTACGTTTACATTTCCGCTTGCATCAACTGTTGCAGATTTGGTAAGCTGGATTGCCGTGTCTTCAAGCTCTGGTGGAACGATAAGGGTATCTGGAACAATCTTTAGTTCCTTCCCGCGGTCATCCTTGAACCTCATCATGAGAGATCTTGTGGCAGATAGGCTAGACTGAGAAAGGGTAGAACTTCCAAGATTGTCTTGTGCTGTGGTGAAATAGGTTCCTTCTGCGTGGTCGTTTGAGAAGAAGTTCTTGCCATCGTAGCAAGTGTTATAAGTGCTTTTGTCGCCTTCTGCGAGGACAGTATAGGCACATTCTTCTTTGAACTGTCTTGTAACTTCTCCGAGTTTCTGAACCTGGAGGGAAATCTGTCCGTACTGGTCATCATCGAGAGCGTCGACCGCGATAGAAATCGTACTTTCATATTTCTTGTTGGCAATTGAGAAAGCGTGCTCCTGGAAACCAGTGGGCTGCCTTTCATCCTTGAATTCTCTCATTGAAGGATTTGCACCGAGGAAACCATATTTCTCGATTGCTTTTGTTGAATTGATAGTAGTACAGAGCTGAGTCCATGAGTTGTCGATAGGCCGACCATATTCATTTTGGAATATAGTATCAAGGGCTTCACCAATCATGTTTGGGAAGTCAGACGAATAGAGAGTCATTAGCAATACCCCCCGATGTCAATACGTTGAATGCCCGTCCCGGGAAAACCACACGCTTTCCCTACCTTATGAGTTCCAGATGCTGCGACAGTCTGGTCGTCAACTGCGTATAGTTCGTCACCGTTTACAGTGATGGCTGCACCAGAAAGGACAAACTCAAAAGATCCCTTTCTCCAAACTTTACAGACTACGTTTCCGGAAGCGTCCCCGCCTATCGCCCCTTCGGCTGCTACACCGGCAAAAATATTACCAGAAGCATCTTTTGGCGCGAGATATCCTTCTGCTGTGTAACCTACGAGAGTATCTTTATAGATGGTTGTAGAAGCGGCTACCCCAACAGTGATTAATTCCCCTTCCATCCGTTTTGCATCTCTATTAGCTGCGGCTGCTGTCATATTTAGACCCCCATCTGTTCACGTTTTAGACCAAATTTAGACAGAAGCATTTTACCTTCATCCGAATCCCACTTTGAATCAGATTTCGGTTTTGTAAACTGCTGTCCTTGTTCTCCTTTTCCTTCCAAATGATGGTTCTGAGTCATATAGACCGAAAGAACATGTCTTGTAAACTGGATCGGGGATGCATCAAACTCGGCCTTCAGGATTTCCTCAGCATTTTCAGCTTTAAGGAGTCCTTCTGGGAACATAGGATCGTGAATAAGCCCCTGGAATTCCCGGTTTCTAGCTTCTGCCTTTTCCTGTTCGAGTTTCGCGGTGAACTGCTCAAAGGCTTCCTTTTCCTTTTTAAGTGCCTCTTTCTCTTTTGCAAGCTCCTCGTCTTTCTTGAAGAGCTGCGCTTTCAGAGTTTCAGTCTCATTTTTCAGTTTGTCAGTTTCAGTCTTTGCCTGTTCAGTTTCCACCTTAAAAGCTTTGAACTGCTGTGCAAGTTCCGAAATCTGTGCAGAGAGGGCCGGGTCTATCACCGGCTTTTCAATAGTTTCAGTCATGGTTTTACCTGATTTTGGTTTTGTATTCAGAATGATAGTACCCGGATCGCGTGGCACGTTTGCACCACCCGGAACTTCTGGAAAAATAAGGAGGTTCTGGAAACGAATTTTGATTATATTTCCCATTTCGTCATATGTTGACCACACAGACGGACTCATTGAGAGTTTTCCATCTGTGATGAGAGCTTCAATATCTGGATCTGAAAAAAGTCCTAGCTGCCCGCGTGCGGTTGGGTGGCCGGTTCTGTTTACATAGGGATTAAGGAGCGTTCCGGCCTCTCTACCGCCTACTTCTCTAATTGCTTTCTCTGGGTCTTCTTCGTATAGGTAGGGATCTGGATGATCCATTGCAAAAATTATTTTTGCATTTGAGGCGGTAGATATCCCCGCCTCGTAAACGTCAGCGGGGTACATTATAGGGTTGCCATATTCATCGTAATCTATGACCCGATCCAACGTTTGAAAAATGCAGTCGTGGAGGCTGAATATAGGACTGATTGCAAAATGGTGATTAACTTCTTTCATAGCTCGCCCTATTTTAATTGAGATAATTTTATTTTGTTACTATTTTAAAATATAATTAAGTCAATTAATTAATATAAAACTTTCTGAATAATTTAATTTGATTTTTTAAAAGTAAATTCGTGTATGTTTGACTCGATGCTAAAAGAATAAAAAAAGAAAAAATATTGACAATTGAATAAAAGTTATATATGTTTAATTGTATATTATATGATATGGAGAAAAAAAGAGATACTAAGTTTGTAGAAGTGTCTATTAAAACTCATGAAAGACTTGGGAATATCGGGAGAAAAAACGAGAAATATGGGGCAATTGTGGAGAGATTACTTGATATTGCAGAAGAAAAACAAATGGTCGAATGTAAATGAGTAAATGTGATATCTAGAGGGAGTTTAATGATTACAGCAAAAGATATTTTTAAAAAAGAAAAGCGTGTAACTGTAGAAGCTACTTTAACTGAAAAGGCATTCGAGCAACTATTAAAATATTATAACGCAGGTCTTGAGAACAAGATGCACAATTTAACACAAGCGGAGTTTGTTGGTTGGATGGCTGCAACTGGTACATGGGGACTGATCAAGGGAGAAGTCGAGAAAAAACAAAATGAAAACTGTGGTTCTAATGAGTAATACTGATTATCCGGTTCTTAAATTAAGATGTGATAGCATTATTCCCCACAATGTTAATATCTCATTAGATGGGATTCCTCTTAAGGGCATCAGGGGAATTAAGTTTTCTTCCCATGTGAATAACGATGTTAATCTTGTCCAAATAGAATTATTAGCTAAAGTTGATATTGAATCCCCTGTTGAGGTAACCAAAGACTTGGTTACATATATTGACGGAGTAAAATATAAACTTGTAAAAGCAGAGGATACTCGTAATAAATATGGATTTTTATTCAGTGGTCCAGGGGCTTAAACTTGATACACCGAGGTGGAAAATGACTGAACTAAAGAACTTTGATCTCGATGGAAAAATAATCACACTTAAAACGCCAATTCCATTAGAAATCAATAAACTTAATGGCTATTATTATGCTTCTAATAATGAAATCGAGTTATACGGAAACGGAACTACAGAAGAAGAAGCCATCGAGAACGCAAGAACTATATTTAGTGAATTATATATTATTTCAAAAAAGATAATAGACCATGTAGATGGAAGCAAAAAAGAAGAAAATAATTAATAAAATACAGGTTCGAGGTCACACAAGCAACGAATATGCACAGGCTGCTGATATGGTAAATCATCCCATGTATAAACACGCCCTTCAAACTCTTCACATACAGAACATGGGTGAGCAGCAGTTATCCAGCGCAAACGTTCAACTCCAAAATTTAGATACACTGTGTCTCTTGCTCTTGCTTGAACGTATTGAGTTTCATTTCCTGCAATTAATTCAGATTGTGTTTTTTGTAAATTAAAATAATCTTGAAGTTTCCGAGTAAGAATCTCTTTACCTTTGTTTTCAGAAATGCCTTCCTTAACAATATCAAATATCTTCTGTCGTTCTTTTAATGTTCGATCCCTTAGCCAATAGACCTTTTTTCCTTGTATTACAGTATATCCATCCATTATGCAATTTTTATATTCTTTGAGATATTTTTCAGCTTCTTTTTTTACTTCTTCAGATATGAACGGTTCTTTTAATTTTGAATACGCGCCCTTAGAACCTTTCAAGTAGCTTTTAGATGCTCCTGATAACAATGAATCTATCCTCACAGCTTCGAATTTTGTGATTGCAGCAGATATAATTAATAACGTTTCTTCCGGAATCTCATTATCGGAGTTATAATCATCGGGATCTAAATCGGGGATCATCACACCCCTCTAAATACATAATTATCTTTAGATAGTATCATTACTTGAGCATACCCCATGCTATGAAGTATTCTGTTAACGTTTTCATAATTTTTATCAAAAATTTCGACCCATAGTACGGGGCGATCTCGTAATATTGTATCCTTTGCCCCTAATAATACAGAAGCTTCCATTCCCTCTACATCCATTTTTATAAAATCAATCTTCTCAGGAATTTGCAAATCGTCAAGTTTTTTGATGTCAATAGATCCGTTTTCAGATTCTTCTAAGGCAGTTCCTCCAAGATTATTTACAGTAGAACCATCAAAGACAATTTTTGCTTTTGAATTGCATTTCCCTAATCCATATTCAAACAAAGTAATTATGTTTTCAAGCCCATTGAGCCTGATGTTTTCTCTACATATGGAAGCTGTGAACTTAATAGGTTCGAATGAATAGACCTTTCCTACTTTTAAAACAGATGCAAAATAGATAGAATGATTCCCGATGTTCGCCCCGATGTCTAAAACTGTCATTTTAGGTGTGATGAATTTATGAATTTTTTCAAGTTCTTGATACTCAAAAAACTGTCTGTGGATAACTATTTCGGCTTGAATATAATCACGTTTGCATGGAAGATACATTCGTACATTATTTTTAATTGTATAAATATTACCCAAGTGGAATAATCTATAGAACTGTTCGATTGGAATTATCGGGACATGCCAGCAGATAAATGATTTAATCCGACTAACGTTATTAAAAAGCAGGTATATCAGCTCCGAAATTCCATAAATAGCATCCAGTTGCCGTTCTCGTATGGATACCCATATCTCATTTTAGCCCCAAAATTTCGGCTTTCTATCCACCAATTTTCTCTAGAAATCCTCTTCATGATTAGAAGTCTTCCAGAGGTGATCTTCTTAATTTCAGAGTCAAGTAATGGATTATATCCAAGAGGCACAGAAATGAAAACACGCTTCCCTAGTAACTTCATACTTTTGATAGCGGGGAGCAATTGAGCAGGATCTAAAACAGTTGAAACTGCAATCACTAAATCATATTTCTTCTTAGGCTGAAATTCAAAAACGTCTTTGTTGATTATTCCCTTTCCTCTACTGTTTTTATCAAGAACTATGTGTTTCAATCCAGGATAGAAACTTTTTAGAACATTGCCGATTTCGAGAACACTACCCCCATTTTCAACGGCCCGTTTAAATATAGGAAGTTCTATGGTTTTTTCATTTGCATAAACATCGCCATCTCTGAATACTGCATATTTATACTGCTGTCGATCAAAGAGAAAAGTGTCTTCTGTTATTATTTCGTTTTCAATCATACTGCTGCCGCCCTATAAATTTCATCTGCGAGTTTGTCTATTTCATCATTCAATTTGCCAGAAAGCTCTTCGGCTAAAGGGTCTAAAGGCTCACCTTCGCCATCGAATTGATGGACATGTTTTGTGAATTGAGATGCTGTTGGAGTCGTTATCCCGGCTGCCTGAACCTTTTTCCAAAAATCGAATATTTTAGTCCATTTTTTGTCGTCTGCTGGTTCCAAGTCAGGGAGTAGTGCCCTGAAATCATCCCCATCTATCATTTTGTACTCTGCTCCAAGTGCAGCTTCCTTTAATTTCTGTTCAGTTTTGTCTTCTTCCCAAAGAGGAATTGTGAGTCGTACCGTCCAGCCTTCTGGGTAACCATTTAAGACAAAATACTGGCTAAGTAGATTTTCAAAAGGAGCTAAAAGCCAGTTATGACGACCCTTTATGGCCTGTGTCAGCAGCTTGAATTCTGGAATTGCGGAGCCACCGATTAGCGTCCCATTTTTAGAGATCTGATTCGAAATTGAAAAATAATCATCGATGATGGCTTTTAAGGTCGATTCAGTTGCCAAGTTATCTTTCTTAGGATCAAATGGGATATTGACAATTGTCATATTGTCCCGAAGAACAAATGAATTATCTTTACTTGCGTTTTTTATGAACATGTTTGCAAAATCCACATCTGAAACACCATCACATGCTGGGTCATCTGCACTTCTGGGATTTACGATCTGAATACAGAATATAGGTGCTCCTGCTCTATTGATCACCTGCATTTCAGTATTGAGAACAAATTTTATCATCTCAACGATAGATACAAGCGGAATTAAATCGGAATCTCCTGCTAATGATTCATCCTTTGGATCTTTAACAATCATCACGTTTGTGATTTGTTCAGTATCCGTTGATGTTGCGTTTTTACGCTCCCAGTATTCGGGCTTGCCGTCTGCGCCCAGAATGATCCCCGGTAATAGCGGGCTCCATGTTTCAGTTGTGGAACTTTCGGAGGGTCTAACATCAAATGACCATGATGGCAGGTGTCTTAATTTTTGAAGTAGTATTCGTCCACCTTTCCGGCCCCACACCGGATTATAAATCCCAATTCCATAACAGTATGAATTATTATCCCCTTGAATTACCCTCTCGGAAAGTCTTACATCCTCAGCTTCGCACATGTTTTGCAGGATCTTTGTGACCTCGGGATCTACATTTTGCTTGGGATCTAGGACCTCGATTTTAACACGTTCAGGAAAGTAAGTAATAGTTCTTTTTTCAAGTTTAGAGACTATGTAGGGATTTTGCAAAAGCTCTCTAATTTTAGTTATTGTGATTTTTGGACTTTTATAAACGTTTCCGGTTGCACTCGAAATGTAAATTACACCTTGCTCTTTTGTAGAGCCTCTTGCTAGGGGGCCTATTTTATCGGGAGGAGTTTTGGCAAATTGTTGAGCTACTATATCTCCTTCGGATCGCCCTTGCTCTTTACTTAGTTGTTTTATTTGTGATTTTGTGACGCGTGGAATTCTAATAGTGACAGTATCAGAAGACATATAGAGTTAATTAGGTTACATGTAATATATAATTATATGTATATGTAAAAAAGTATAATAACTAAAAAGCTTATTATGTAATGAGTGACTTATTAGATAATATGTCAGAAACATCGATACCATGTAGTAAAGCAGTTAGAGACAAATTGAGAGATTGTGGGAAGAAGGGTGATTCATGGGAAAAGGTGCTAAATGAGATATATGAAGATGCTATAGCTTACAGGAAATCGAAGGGAGTGGAGAAAAACAATGTCTGAAGATCTATTGAACTACCTCGC
>ENA-UOOK01007179-UOOK01007179.1-fermentation-metagenome-genome-assembly--contig:-NODE-7179-length-10272-cov-3.530586_pt1 | contig 10272 bp, 10 predicted proteins | sample MGYA00245777_ERZ724023 | MGnify/ENA primary metagenome ERZ724023 (study PRJEB28704, sample SAMN03018312) | fermentation metagenome | biome: anthropogenic terrestrial biome; feature: soil; material... | reverse complement strand
TGGGGCGGTTAGTGATGATACCAATGGAGGCCAAACAAAATAAAAAGGAGAAAAAATATTAAATGACAGTAATTACAAAAAAACAGTTACTAGAAGCAGGAGTTCACTTCGGACATAATACTCGCCGTTGGAACCCTAAAATGAAAGAGTATATTTATGAGGAAAGAAATGGTATTTATATCATTGACCTAACAAAAACAGAAGCTTTAATTGAAGATGCGTATAAGAGATTATATACAATCGCTCAAAACGGTGGAAAAGTGTTATTTGTTGGTACTCGTAAACAAACACAAGATGTTATCAAAGATGAAGCAACTCGTGCAGGTCAATTCTATGTTGATCAACGTTGGTTAGGTGGAACTCTAACAAACTTTAAAACAATCAGAAAATCTATTGGACGTTTATTCAAAATAGAAGAGATGGAACAAGATGGTACATTCGATGTTTTGCCGAAAAAAGAAGTATCATTACTTAAAAAAGAAAAAGAAAAGTTAAATAAATTCTTCAGTGGAATCCGTGATATGAAAGAAATGCCTGATGCATTATTCATCGTTGATCCAAAAACAGAACATAATGCTGTTGCTGAAGCTAGAAAATTAAATATTCCTATTTTTGCTTTAGTTGATACTAACTGCGATCCTGATGAAGTGGATTTTGTAATCCCTGGAAATGATGACGCAATTAGATCAGTTAAATTGATCGTTGCTACAATGGCAAACGCAGTTGTTGAAGCAAATGGAGGAACACCAGTAATTATTGAATTTACTGATGAACAATATCCTGATGATCGTCAAAACCGTTACCGTGGAAAGAATAACCAACGCGGAGGACGTGACAACCGTGATAATCGTCAAAGAGGTAATTATCGCCCTCGTAATGATTATCAACCAAGAAATGATAAACCAAATACTGGTGGACAACAAAGACCAGCTGGAGGACATCATCCAAGAACTGATAGACCAGCAACTACTAATCAAAAACCAGCTGAACAAAAACCTGTAGAAAAAGTGGAATCTACTCCAGTTAATAAAACTGTAAAAAATTCAAACGAATAATAGGAGGAATTATGATTAGTGCACAACTAGTAAAAGAATTAAGAGAAATTACCGGCGCAGGAATGATGGATTGCAAAAAAGCGCTAGTAGAAACTAATGGAAATATTGAAGAAGCCGTTACATGGCTACGTGAAAAAGGAATAGCAAAAGCTGCTAAGAAAACTGGTAGAATTGCTGCTGAAGGGGTATGTTCATACCATGTTGAAGGCAATAAAGCAATTGTATTTGAATTAAACAGTGAAACAGATTTCGTAGCAATTAGTCCTAAATTCCAAGAAGTTGTTAAAAAAATTGGTGAAGTAATCATCGCATCTGATGCAACAAGTACTGAAGAAGCATTAAATGCAACAAAAGATGGTGAAACTGTAAATGACATTATTGTAAATGCAACTGCTGTTATTGGTGAAAAAATTTCACTAAGAAGAGTATCTGCTTATACTAAAACTGATTCCCAAGTATTTGGGGGCTATAGCCATATGAATGGTAAAATGGTCGGACTAACAGTTGTAGAAGGAGCAAATGAAGAAGTTGCTAAAGATGTATCAATGCATGTTGTTGCAATGAACCCTAAATATTTAAATGTAAAATCAGTAAACCAAGAAAATGTTGAAAAAGAAAAAGAGATACTAACTCAAGAAGCTTTAAACGAAGGCAAACCAGCAGATATCGTTGCGAAAATGGTTGTTGGTCGTCTACAAAAATATTTAAAAGAAATTTGTTTAGAAAACCAACCATTTGTTAAAAACCCTGATCAAACTGTTGAACAATTTGTTAAAGCAAATAATGGTAAAATTTTATCATTTATACGCCTTGAAGTTGGAGAAGGTATCGAGAAAAAAGTTGAAGATTTTGCTGCAGAAGTAAAAGCTCAGTTAAACAACTAATCCAAAGGCACATATTTTTTGTGCCTTTTTATTTCAAAAACATATAGGGGGACTTCATGAAAAGAATTGTATTAAAAATTAGCGGTGAAGCTTTAGCTTATCCTGATTCAAAAGGAATAGACCATAATAAAGTAAACGAAATAGCTACAGACATCAAAGCATTATATGATACTGGCAAAGTTGAATTATGTGTAGTCGTTGGGGCTGGTAATATTTGGCGCGGAAGAGATGCTCAAGACAGCGGAATGAACCGTTCAAGTGCTGATTATATGGGAATGTTAGCAACAATCCTAAATGCATTAGCATTACAAAACTCATTAGAAACTTTAGGATTAGACACAAGAACGATGACTTCATTATCAATTCCTGCAGTCGCCGAACCATATATTCGTCGTAAAGCAATATCGCATTTAGAGAAAAACCGAATTGTAATTTTCGGTGGTGGAAATGGTATTCCATTTTTCTCAACTGATACAACTGCAGCATTAAGAGCTGCTGAATTAGGATGTGATTTAATCCTAATGGCTAAAAATGGTGTCGATGGTGTTTATGATTCGGATCCAAGAACAAACCCCCATGCGAAGAAATTTAAGACATTGACACATAGTGAGATTCTTGAAAAACAATTACATGTAATGGACTTAACAGCTGCTACACTATGTAGCGAAAATAATATTGATGTATTTGTCTTTGACATGAATGTAAAGGGAAATATATTAAAAGCGATTGATAATTTATCAATCGGAACTTTAATTACGAATAAGAAGGAGTAAGTATGCCAAAATCAATTATTAATGAAGGCAATAATCGCATGGGAAAAGCGATTGAAGCTTTACAAAAAGAGTTAGCATTAATTAGAACCGGAAGAGCAAATCCATCAGTACTAAATAGTATTCATGTTTCATATTATGGAACACCAACACCACTTAATCAAATAGCTGCGATATCTGTTCCTGAGGCACAGGTATTAATGATTAAACCTTATGACAAATCAGTTTTAGATGATATCGTAAAAGAAATTCAAAAAGCAGATTTAAATTTAGTTCCTCAATCTGATGGAACTGTTGTAAGAATTAACTTTCCAGCATTAACTGAAGATCGTCGTAAGACTCTTGTTAAAGATGTTAAGGGAATTGGTGAGAAAAGTAAAGTCGGAATAAGAAATATCCGTCGTGATTTAATGGACCAACTAAAGAAGAATGAAAAAGATGGATATATTTCTGAAGATGAATTAAAGAAATATAATGATGAAGTACAAAAAGCAACAGATAAATTCATTGAAAAAGTAGAAGAAGTTTTAACTGAAAAGGAAAAAAGTATCCTTGAAATATGATTAAAAAAAAGCATGATATAATCATGCCTTTTAAAAATACTTTAAGGTGTTTATAATATAATGGAGTGAGTTTATGAATAAAGACAAATTACCAAAACACATTGCGATAATTATGGATGGCAATGGTCGTTGGGCATCTAAGCGAGGCTTACCCAGAAATATGGGACATCGTAAAGGCGCTGAGACACTCGGTAAAATAATACGCTATGCAAGTAAATTAAAAATATCATACTTAACCGTTTTTGCTTTTTCCACAGAAAACTGGCAGAGACCAGCTGATGAAGTCAAGTATTTAATGAATTTACCTTTTGAATTCCTTGATCGATTCAATAAAGATTATAAAGATGATAATATTAAAATTAAAGTTATTGGTAGTAGAGACCAGCTTACAGAAGAGTTAGTTAATAAAATCTCTGAAGTAGAAAATAATACAAAAGACGCAACAGGGTTAAATTTTATAATTGCTCTTAATTATGGATCTCAGGATGAAATAATTGATGGGATTAATAGTTTAGTTGCAAGTAAAGAAGAAATAAATAAAGAAAATTTTAGAAAACATTTATATACAAAAGATATTCCCGATGTTGACTTGTTAATTAGAACCAGTGGGGAATATCGTATCAGCAATTTTCTTTTGTGGCAAATTGCATATAGTGAACTTTATTTCACAGATACTTATTGGCCTGATTTTAATGAGAAGAGTTTAGATGAGGCTTTAAAAGATTACGCAGGACGTGAACGCCGCTTTGGAGGATTAAAATGAAAAAAAGAGTTTTAACAGCAATTGTATTACTAGCGGTATTGATCCCAGCGGTATATTATGGCGGAGTGTTTTTTTTAGCGGTAGGAATGTTTCTTTCAGTAGTTGCATCATATGAAATGATGTCAATGTTTTATAAGAAAGGTCCAGCACTAAAACATTTTCGTTATATAGTTCCAGCATTTTCTGGTTTAATTGTTTTAGTAATTTATTATGCTGCAACAAGAGGATTAACTCCAAAATTGTTTAATGATTCAATTATTGGTTCGAGCGATTTAATTTCAAGTCTATTATATCATTTTTGGGTTAATATCGTTTTTGTGTCATCAATCATTATTTGCCTTGGAATATTAGTATTCACCAAAAGCTCAACTGCTCATGACATGATGGCTGTTATTATGACTCTTGTTTATTGCGGTTTAGTTATGGGATATGTTATAAGCATTGGTTACCTTGAACCAGTTGGAATATCAGACTACATTGATAACCAAATCTGGGGTGGTAGAAGTATGGCATATCTATTTACAGTAACAATGATTACAGATACGGCAGCATATATATTTGGTGTAAAATTTGGTAAACATCAATTAGCACCAACGATTTCACCAAAGAAATCAGTAGAAGGAGCTATTGCTGGATTAGTTTTTGGAACATTATTTGGTGTTATTTCTGTATTTTTATTTCAAATGGTGAAGTTCACAGAACTAGCAACCTTATGGACTAAAATTCTTGTTATTGGAGTCGTTGCATTAGTATCATTAATTTTATCAGGTACAGTTCAACTAGGAGATTTAGTTTGTTCTAAACTTAAAAGATCTTATGAAATAAAAGATTTTGGAAATATTTTTCCTGGTCATGGAGGCGTCTTAGATCGCTTTGACAGTTTTATTTTTGCAGGAGCAACATTCTATGTAATTGTTCAATTTATGCAATTAGTTATTCTTGGAGCATAGAATGAAGAATATTTATTTATTAGGAGCGACAGGTTCAATTGGAACGCAAGTCCTCGAGGTCATTGATGATTTAGAAGGATATAAAATTAAAGCAATTTCAGTTGGAACTAATATAAAATTGACGGAAAATATTATTAATAAATATCAACCAGAATTTGTTTCCGTTTTAAATAAAGAAGATTATCTTGAATTAGAAAAAAAGTACCCACATATAAATTTTGGCTATGGAGATAGTGGACTATTAGAAGCTGCTACATATGGAAATGATGACGGTATTGTTATTAATGCTGTGGTTGGTATGGTCGGATTAGCACCAACAATTGCAGCAATAAAAAAGCATCGTGATATTTTACTAGCTAATAAAGAAACACTAGTTGTAGCTGGTTCATTAATAAAAGAATTAGTCAAAGAATATAAAGTTCGATTATTACCTATTGATAGTGAACACTCAGCGATATTCCAATGTCTTCAAGGTCATAAACATGAAGATATTAGAAAACTAATTATTACTGCAAGCGGAGGATCTTTTAGAGATTTAAATCGAGAAGATTTAAAAGCTGTTACCCTTGAAGATGCATTAAAACATCCTAATTGGGAAATGGGTAAAAAAATCACAATCGATTCAGCAACTATGGTCAATAAAGGTTTAGAAATCATTGAAGCTCATTATTTATTTGATATCGATTATGACAATATTGAAACAATAATTCATTCTGAAAGCATTGTTCATTCAATGGTTGAATATCGTGATGGATCTGTTATTGCCCAATTATCGAACCCTGATATGCGTATTCCAATTCAATATGCATTGACTTATCCAAGAAATTTAGATTTGGATATTAGGCATTTAGATTTCAGCAAACAAAGTAGACTAACATTTAAAGCAATGGATACAGATCGATTCCCTATAATTAAACTCGCTTACAAAGTCGGAAAACTTGCAGGAAATTTGCCTACAGTTTATAATAGTAGTAATGAGGTCGCTGTTAAATTGTTTATTGAAAGAAAAATATCTTTTCTGGAAATTGAAGAAATTATCAAGAATGCTGTAGAAGAAGCAAACTATATAATTTCTCCAACAATAGAAGAAATATTTGAAACAGCGGAAATTACAAAAGAGAAGATATTGAAGAAATATCTATAGACTAGTGAAAGGAAAATTATATGGATATAATTATAGGCATATTGGCCTTTGTATTTGTCTTAGGACTAATTATTGTCATTCATGAGGGCGGGCATTTCTTATTTGCAAGAAGGGCAAATATCCTTTGTCGTGAATTTGCTTTCGGAATGGGTCCGTTTCTATTTAAAAAGAAAAAAGGGGAAACCTTATACTCAATACGAGCATTTCCAATTGGTGGTTTTTGTGCTATTGCTGGTGAAGAAGTAGAAAACGATCCATTGAAAGATCTAAAGAAAGTAAAACTAGGAATTGTAAATGGAATTATCAAAAAAATATATTTTGATGATGATGGAAAAACTTTTCCTAACATTCCTGAATTTAATTTAGTAGAATATGATATTTTCGATGCTAAAGAAACAGGCAATTTATATATGATTGTTAGCGATGGCGAAAATACAATTAATTATAAAGTTGATCCGCAAGCATTATTTGTAACAAAAAAAGAAGAAATTCAAATAGCTCCATATAATAGAACTCTTGGTTCAAAATCAAAAAGAGCAAGAGCACTTGTAATGTTTGGTGGCCCAATGATGAATTTCATTTTAGCTTTAGTAGTATTCTTTCTAGCTGGACTAATTGGTGGTTTCACAAATTATAATTCATCTGTTTTAAAAGATACATCAATAGAAGGATTACAAGAAGGCGACAAAATTATTCATTTAACTTCAGGAACTTTAGATATTGAAGTTAAAACATGGAATGATATTTCGGAATTTATGAATTTATATCAAAGCGACTTTCCATCAAATAAAATAATTGTGGAGTATAATCGTGATGGTGTCGATAGCTTCACAGAAGTAAAACCTTTAGTTGTCATTCATACTATTGGTTTAGTATCTGACCAAAGTTCAGATAAAGTTGTAATCGGGAATATTGACCCTAAATCAAAAGCAGCAATTGCTGGTTTGAGTCAAGATCAAGAAATCATAAAAGTAAATGATATCAATGTTACAAGCTGGAAAACAGTTTATGACGAGTTTTATAACAATGAATTAGGAAAAAACGTTACATTCCAAGTAATGGATAAAGATACAACAAAAAACATCACAGTTCAACCATATTCAAAAGAAGTAATGGATACACAAAAAACATTGGGTGGAGAACAAATCCCAATGGCAGATGTTATCCTAGGAGTATCTCCAACCCTTAAAACAGATTTAGGGAAGAGTATTGTTTATAGCGGTAAACAAACCCTTAATTCAACAACATTAATATTTGATACAATCGGATTACTAGCAACTAGTGATGAAGTTGGCGTCAATAATTTAAGTGGATTTGTCGGCATTTTTGATATGACTTCACAAGTTGCAAAATTAGGATTTGTTCAAATATTGAACTGGACAGGAATGCTGTCTGTCAATGTAGGGTTATTAAACCTATTGCCGATACCTGCTCTAGATGGAGGACGTCTTGTCTTCTTAGGATATGAAGCAATAACAAAGAAAAAACCAAATCAAAAAGTAGAAACAGCATTAATTACGGTAACAATGATTCTATTGTTTGGATTAATGATTTATGTAACATATAACGATATATTAAGATTGGTAGGAATTAGATAATGAAGCAAAGTTTAATGTTTATTCCAACATTAAGAGATATTCCAAAAGATGCAGAAATTGCTAGTCATCAGATTCTCCTTAAAGGAGGATATGTAAAGCAAGTAGCAGCAGGAATCTATTCTTATTTGCCCTTGGGATATAAAATTATTAGAAGTATCGAAAATATTGTTCGCGAAGAATTAAATAAAATAGGATGTTCAGAACTGTTAATGCCTGCATTACAACCCAAAGACTTATGGAATGAATCAGGTAGATGGGATGATTATGGAAGAGAATTAATGCGTTTAGTTGATCGCCATGATCGTGAATTCTGTTTAGGTCCTACACATGAAGAAGTTATTACATCGATTGCTAGAGATTCTCTAACAACTCACAAAAAACTACCAGTTGCGTTATATCAAATTCAAACTAAGTTTCGTGACGAATTCCGCCCTCGCTTTGGATTAATGCGTGGACGCGAATTTATTATGAAGGATTTATATACATTCCATACTGACGAATCTGATTTGGATTTATGGTATAATAAAGTACGCCAAGCTTATATCAATATCTTTAATCGCTTAGGCCTACATTATCGAGTTGTTGGTGCAGACAGTGGACAAATAGGTGGTTCTTCAAGTGAAGAGTTCATGGTCCTATGTGATATTGGTGAAGATGTTATTGCTTATTCTGATGAAAGTGACTTTGCGAATAACTATGAATTAACCCAATTAAACGTTGGAGATCCTTCTCCTGATGGTAAAGGTCATATAAAACATGCAAAAGGAATAGAAGTTGGACATATCTTTAAACTAGGAGATAAATACTCAAAAGCAATGAACTATAGTTTCGTTGATGTTGATGGAAAGAAAAAACCTGTAATTATGGGTTGTTATGGAATTGGAATAAGCAGACTATTAATGGCAATACTTGAACAATATAACGACAATTTAAAAGTTATTTGGCCAACTGAAGTACAACCATTTGATGTACATTTAATTCCAACAGCAAAAGTAGGAACTGATGCATATAAAAAGGTAGAAGATATTTATCATGAACTATTAAAGAAAAATATCGATGTATTATTTGATGACCGTGGTGAAACTGCAGGAGTTAAATTTAACGATGCTGATTTAATTGGATGCAACTATCGTATTATTGGTGGTAGAAAAATTGATGAAGGAATCGTTGAAGTAATTAATCGTAGAAGTAGATTATCAGAAGAAGTAAAAATAGAAGAAATATTAAATTATAATTTTAAATAGGAGGATCTATGTTTAAAGGATTTAATCAAGTTAATGTTTATGTTGAAGGGCAAGGAATTGTTAGAAAAACAATAACAGTTTCTAATGGGAAGATACAAAACATTAATGATGAGAAAAACAATGAATTAGATAAATTATCCGATGACTTAATTGTTGTTCCGGGTTTTATTGATAAACATATTCATGGGGCTAATCATTCCGATGGGATGTATGCAAGTATTGAAGATATTGCGAATATCGCAAAAACAATTGCTTCAGAAGGGGTTTCATCTTTCTTAGTAACAACAATGACACAATCAAAAGAAAATATTGATGCAGCTCTATCAAATATTCGTAAATATATTGAAGCCAAACCAACTAAAGGTTCTCAAGCTCTAGGAATACACTTAGAGGGTCCATTTATTTGTACTAAATATAAAGGTGCACAACCGGAAGAATTTATTGTTCCTTGTGATGTTGACACATTTAAACATTATCAAGAAGTAAGTGGTAATAATATAAAACAAGTTACCCTTGCATATGAAGAAAATGGACGTGATTTAGTTAGATATCTAAAGTCCCAAGAAATCGTAGCAAGTATTGGTCATACAAATGCAACTTCTGATCAAACATTAGAAGGAATTAAAGAAGGTATTACAAGTGCAACACATACTTATAATGCCATGAAAGGAATACATCATCGTGAAGTAGGAACTCTTGGTGCTGTTTTAATTGCTGATGAAGTATATTGTGAGATTATTGCTGACTTAGTTCATGTATCTCCAAATGCTATTAAATTATTATTCAAAACAAAAGGTAAGGACAAAGTAATTGCAATTACTGATGCAATGGAGTCTAAACATTTACCTGATGGAGAATATAGTTTAGGTGGTCAAAAAGTATTTGTTCATGGAAGCGAAGCAAGATTAGCTGATGGAACTCTTGCAGGTTCTACACTTCATATGAATACAGCTTTAAAGAATTTAAGCGATGTAACTGGTTATGACTTAGTTGATATTATTGATTTAGCAACTAAAAACCCTGCTCGAAACTTACATATATATAACCAAAAAGGAAGTATTGCTGTTGGTAAAGATGCTGACTTTGCTGTTATCGATAAAGATTTTAATGTATATATGACCGTTGCAAATGGAAATGTTATTTATCGTAGATAAATTAAATTTTATAATTATTAAAACAAGATAGAAAAGTCTCTATCTTGTTTTTTAATATACTGAAATTAACGATCCAATCGAATATAGTTAATTCAAGATGTCACTTATTAATTAATAGGTGAAATAACAGGATCTAAAGTGAAATAC
>ENA-UOOK01007178-UOOK01007178.1-fermentation-metagenome-genome-assembly--contig:-NODE-7178-length-10275-cov-7.428474_pt1 | contig 10275 bp, 23 predicted proteins | sample MGYA00245777_ERZ724023 | MGnify/ENA primary metagenome ERZ724023 (study PRJEB28704, sample SAMN03018312) | fermentation metagenome | biome: anthropogenic terrestrial biome; feature: soil; material... | reverse complement strand
GCAAACGGGCATACGATAACAAGAGGCACAGTATATGTTATAGACGGCGACGAGCTTAAAAATATTGGCGAATATACACATCAAAGCGGCGGAGCTGGAATCGAAAAAGCAATATTGACGGTTGCAGAAAAAGCCGGATTTGACACGAACGGCGGATATTACAAAAACTGGCGTGAAAAGGTAATAATAATAGAACTTTAATATCAGCAAGAACGGGTTAGATAATAAAAGAGGCGGACAAAATAAAAATGTCCGTCTTTTTTTATATTCTTTTCTGCTTTTGAATGGCGGCGGTTTTTGTGAACTTCTTGTTGTATGTTATTTCCTTGATTCTGCCGTTCTCTCAAAACTATTCGAGTTACCCGAGTTATCCGAATCTGTAAAGTTATACGAGTTATACGAATTGTTTTTTGTTACACGAGTTATACGAGGGCGGCGGTTATACGACCCTTATTTTATGTTATACGAGCCGTCATCACTTTGGTATGTTTCTACCACCTTGTCTTTGCCACGCTTTTCGTTTTCCATTAACAACTCTATCCCTTTTAGCTTATCATTAAGCTCGTCTATTGACTTTATCTTCCCAAGCGATTCTTCGCCTATTTCTTGTACTATCTTCTGCTCTTGTTTCCAACCCCTGTTCATATTTATTAGGGCAAAAATACTGCCATTCACTTTCTCATCTGTGCCTAATCTAGCCTCGTGAAAACCCTCAATCATCTGATAAGCAGTTCGAATTAATAAAAATTTGCTCGCGTTTTCCGCCGCCAGCTCCTCTCTTTGTTTTTTAGTAAGCCCTCTATACCTAAAAGATTGAGCCCCTACGCCGTTAGGGTTCTTTTCCTCCTGGACTAGATTATTACAATTAGACAATACATCTTTATTAGCATAAGCAGATAAATCATTTACATCATAGTTAAGGTCATTTAGCGTATAAGGTTTAGTATCGGATTTAAACTGGATACCGACTGAATAATTTCTAAGAGTAATAGCATCCACGCCGATAGAAGTAGCCAAATCAGCGATAGTAGGGGTACAAGAATATTTATAGGCGATAACTTCACCAGTATCTTTATCTGTGACATCCACCGTAATAGAATTGAAATAGTTAACTACCTTTTGATACAGCCAATCGTAAGGCATTTGGTTAATCGACCAGTATGGTCTTTTTTGGAAAATCTTTGATATTTGTTCTTTGGATTTACCAGCGACATTTTTAATTCCGATAACATTGCTAGCCTTATCGGTCGTGATTACCTGCCTTTCAATAGACTCATCAACAACCGTGTACTTAGGGTCAATACTTTGTAATGTCTTTGACTTTGTTATTGGTTTCTTTTTCTTCTTTACAACAGTAGTAATTGATTTATCATTATTAACTTTATTTAAGCCGCTTTTTTTGCTCGCCATTGGCTTGTTCTCCTCCATTAATTCTTTTATTCTTTGTGCATATTTTTTATCCGTTTTATTCGCTCTATTCCTAAGTAATACTGCATATCCTTTTCAGCCCGTATGTTCTTGTTCGTCTCCGTAAGTGCTTTCCTTTCCGCTATGTACTTCTCACAAGTCGAATGACAAGTTCGCCCCTGTTTGTCAAAATGCCGTTCAGTACACCCACTACAACACTCAATATTGTATCTCATATCTTTGCCCCCTTATCAATTAATTTATTATCATAGTTAATTGCGTTTATGCCCTAACTTATCAGCCGTAACTGCCCCAATAACTCTTTACCGTCTTTACCGCCTCTTCATACCGTTCAGGCTCTTTGCTCTTCCACTTGTATACCGTTTCCTTTACTACCCCATAAAATAACGCCACCGCCTTAGCCATCGTCTTAGGCTCTTCTTCATCTATCTGCATCTGCCTTGCTTTCCCATTGCTCACTATCTGTTTGTACTCTCTACATTGTACCACAACCCCATTCGCTTTTCTAGCCCCGTATGGTAATACCTCCGACTCAATCCAACAACACCCTTTCCCCGCCTTGTCACATTTCCAACATCTACTATCCTTTTCTTGCATATTTATTCACTCCCCCTTTGCATAATTATACATTATCATATTTAACTCCATTTAAGACTATGTTTATACTTTCAATATTGCTTTGACTACTATATATCTACTGTACTTCTGTATATACTTTTTGACTTAGATTGACACCTGTAAGGCGAAGTAACGCTTTTCTCGATACATTTATCATCTTAACGCTATCTCGCCTTTAAGCACCTTTTAACGCCGTTATTCATAGTGTTAATTATATTACCTTTCCGCCGTGCTTATAAGGTCTTGTTTTGTTGTGTTCGTGCTTGATTTTTATTATATTTTCTATATCTATATTCTCTTTGCCGCAATAGTCAAGTATTCTTATGATACAGTCCGCCAGTTCAACCGCTATCCCGTCAGGCTTACCGTTATTATCCCATATCATTTCTTCCTTGTTCCTGTATGCCTCTAGTGCTTCGGATAATTCGCTGTGGCATAGTGCTATAATTTCGCCAAAACTCCGTTCTTCTTCCCACCAACCGTGATTAATGGCGTTCTCGTGAATTTCTTTGGCTAGTTCGTTTAGTGATGTTGTTCCTGTGTTCGGTCTGTTTTCAGCTTCCTGATTGCGTTCGTTGTTATCTACATAATATTTTAAAACGTCTAATAACTCTTTTTTATCCATTACAAGTTCCAACACTGCCAAGAACATTGCGTTGCATAATACGTGTTCGATATGTAGCAATCCGCTGTCGGCATCAGTTCCAGAATTGTTTTTTTGATATGCCGTGTAATGCCTTAATAATGCCCCTCTGTACCTATTCTTAGCATCGTCTATCGTCTGCCATTTATTAGCCCCGTACTTCTTTGCACCGTGTGTTAATACTCTACCCAACGCTTCTAATGCTTCAGGCGGTATAAGTTCAAGCATTAATTTTCCTGCGTCTGCCTTAGCTTCCTGATTGCGTTCTGCGTTTTTATAATCACTCATTTTCCTGCTCCTTTATCTCGCTTTATAGCGACCTACATTTAATTTACAACATTCTCTTGATAACGCTGTGATTAAATTATGTATTAGTTCATCGTATGAACAAATTAAATCTTTTCTTTTTGGCTTCTTTATGCACTCAAAAATCCAATCGCCTTGCTCGTGTATAAATGTTTTTCTAGTTTGACATCGTGGCACAAGGCAGCCCACATAATCAGGTATTTCACACTTGACGGATTCAAAAAGTTCTTCATTTGGGAATACATAGTAATTATAATTGCCTAAGAAGTTATGTCCGTTTTTGCTGTGAAAATCTGATTTTGATATTTTAAGTTCATAGAATCTAAAAGTGCCTTGTTTTTCTCTAAAGTTTTTCTGATATGTAAGCATATCAACTCTACCGTATCCTTGACCGTATCTATGAAATCTTTCATCACAATAAGGCAATGTTACCTCGTGACAAGCATATACTCCCATTTTTGATAGATAGTTATATAGTGCTTTCCTTAATTCTTCTGTATTATTAATCTTAATCATCATCGTTACAAGTACCGCCTAGCTTGTCCGCTCCGTGATAGTCGATTTCTTGTTCCGCCGTGATAGGCTTTACAGGCTTGTCCTGTTTGATATTACGCATTATTATGCCTACGCCAATAAGTGCTAAGATTGCTATAATAGCTGTGATTATTAAGAGTACGATTGTTATCTGTTCTGTCATTTTGTTTTGCCCTCCTTAAAAATTCCTAAACCAATCAAGCGTTAAGTTATACTTCGCCATTATCAATGCCTTTGCCATATCTTCGATTAAGGCATGTTCAAATGTTTCAGCGATTTTTGCTTCGTATGTACCCTCTTTATTTTCCAATATGCTTATTCTTGCGTGTAGTAGTTCGTGTACAAGCGTTAATTCCATAGGCGACTTCATTATGCGGTGCTCGTGTAGCTCAATAAAGCTCATATTGCTATTAATCTTAATTAATGCGACTTTATCTGTCGGTATGTGAATACATCTTCCTGCTGTTTCGTCATCGTCTTTCATATCCGATAAAACACCCTTGATTATCCAGTCCTGCAAGCCTAACTTCGATTGCCACCATTCAAGGCACGCTTGAAGTTCTTCGTTGTCTTTGAACGCAGTTATCGGCTCAAGTTTTGGTGTTGGCTCGCTCCTTTTGTTTTCACCACAATTTTCGCATTTTTTATAATCAGGTTTTTTCATCTATTCCTCCCTCCTTAAAATGGCATATCGTGAAATTTTAACGGCGTGTTGATTATTAATTCTACTGTTTCTCGGTCTAAGACAAACAGAACATTTTTTAAAGGCAGGCTTGCCCCAAATTTTTGCGCAATTAAGTCTGTGCATATTTGTATTTCGCTTGTTGCTTTAATTATCCTTTTGCCAAACCTCGTTTCTACAATCACATAGTCCCCGCAAACTATCTCGGATATATAGTCGGGTACTGCCCACATAAACTCGTTATCTCCGCACAAGTGTTCCCCAAAAATTACTCTTATTTGTTTTGTCATTTGGTTGCCTCCCAAATCAATTCATCTTGACGGAAATCCGTTCCCATAAGTTCTTTTAACGATTCTTTCATAAACACCCTTATACCGAACTTATCCGCTTGCTCCACAAGGCTGTCAATCCATTCTTTTTTAGGTATTACCTTGTCTTTGCGGTTTCCTGTTTCGGCTCCAATAATGATTAATCGACACGCTACATTGTTTGATAATTTTTCTGATAAGTCGATTGGCTCTAAGATAGGCTCAATGTTAATAAAATCAGCACTAACGCACATTCCGTTTATTGTGTCAAATCTTATATCAGTTTGTTTAGTTATCGTTTCACCCACAAAAAACACTTTTCTTATTCCAGACAATAATTCTCGAGTAAGATTCACTATCGTAAAAATAGATAGATATCGCATAAAATTTTTGGTAAGGGCTATGTACTTGTGCTGGGTATTTTCAAGCATTGCTGTAATAGTTTCTTTTAATTGCTTTGGTGTCCAAAACGCAATATCACTCATAGAATTAATAAAAATACTTTTCGGCGTTTTACTCTTAAAATCTTTTAGCCGTTCAGGAAAAAATACAGGCTTTGAGAAGTCATTTACTCCCCACTTTTTGCCAAACCGTTTACACATTATTCTTGCATAGCAATACGGACAGTTACGGCTACACCCAACAACTGGATTTATTGTGCTATCACACCAATCTATTTTTGTTTTATTCACTTTGATACCTCCAATTTACGCCCACAATATGCACAAAATTTAAGCTTATTTTCTTTTGGTGTGCCATTTTCTATGCAAAATAACTCTCCGCAACCTGTCGAATAAGTGTTAAAATCATCGTCAAGAAGTGTCCATTTACAAGGCATAATAACCATTTTTTGTTCTGCAAGACTTACTGCTTTACACATCTCTGCGACCTTTTCTATCGGCATATCGCCTATGGCTTGCTTAAACTGATTTGCTTGCTGAATCAACTGTTCGGCGGTTATTTTATAGGCATTGCGCCACTTTTCGTTCTCGGCTTTAAGGTCTTTGATTTTATCTTCTTGCTCTTCACACAAGCGCATCCAATTTTCAATGTCAGCTTGCGAGTATATTGGTTCGTATTCATAACTATCTCTATCCATTCTCCTGCTCCTTTGCCTTAGCAAAAATCAGCGTTGCAACCTAAGTGTTTTAGGATTTGCACAATAAAGTAATAGCCGAACTCCTCAAAGTTTTGATAAAAATCGTCATTGCTTATCCCATGCACTGAAATACAATCGTTATCAACTGATATCTCATACTTGTTTGGTTCAGCAACACACATTGCTAACAGTTCTTTGTCCTTTTTTGAAAATTCCATATTATTTATTCTCCTTTGCCTTTTCGGCTATTGCTAAGCCATAAGCGTTATTGATTGCACATATTCTGCTGTCAGGTATATCGTCATTATAAAAGGCTGTAATTTTGTTAAGTGTTATGACCTTTTGCTTTTCAGTTCCTGCTCTTGTTATAACCGCTCCTAGTTCCACTAACCGCAATAGTTTTTCTGCAGTTGTGAGTTCTTTTTCTGTTAATAAGCTCTTGTACTTCGCTAGTTCTTCCTTACCTAACCACTTATGCCAAAAATTACAACTAGGATTAGCACATCGTAATGCTGTTGCTGTTCCTTTTTCTTCTAACTTGTATTGCTTGCATCCGCATTTTTTACATTCAAACATTATTCTCCTCCTGTTCCTTTTGTTGTTTGTTAGATAAACTTTTAACATCCATTTTCATTTTTGCTATATACCCCCCATTCCTCAATCGTGTCCTCATCAACAATTCCTTGTTGTCCTGCATCATTTATTAGGCACTCAATAGAACAATAGACACATCCTCTTTCAAAGAGTGCATAATACTGCTTGCCTTCTGTTATTTTTTCTCCGCAATTTTCACAGCCCAATTCTTTTTTTATTATGCCAAGCTTTATTGCACATTCTGAACATAAATCATCCTCAACCCAAAAACAGCCTTCAGGACAAGCGTGATTATCTGTACAGCCGCATATACGGCATTTGCCTTCTTTCTCATCCATAATTTTTCTCCATCCTTATACTTTTGTTAGTCCGTCAGCTGCATAACAGCCACGATAACCTTCTAAAAAAACGACCTTTTCCCCGCACATTTTGCTCGGCTCTGTCGTTACTGTGAATATCTTGCCTTTATTCTGTTCTGTTACACAGTATTTGTCGTTCATTACAACTTTGTCTCCAATTTTTAACATCTTCTATCTCTCCCTATTCCTTTTTCTACTTTGTTTTGATATCTTATTGGCTTTATATCTTTTCTTGGCTAATTTTTTGACACTTTTTCCGTCATAGATTTTTACCTTTTTTCTGTCAGGTACAATAGGCAAATCAACCATGAAATAATCAAACATCTTTTATCTCCTCTTCTAATTGACACCAACAAGGACGTTTATTTTGATGATTCTCTGTTGATTCATCAGTTTTACTTATTTTACAGGTAGGAACTTCTTTCTTTTCTATTCCTACTATAGCGCCAAATTTTCTTATGTACTTATACCATAGATTGTAATCACATTTGGCACACCCCTTCGGCATTTCTTCCATATCTGTTTTAATGATTATCATAGTTCCTCACAATCCTCATTATCTTCCGACCATTCAATCGTGGTTAGTTTATAGCCTTTAAATCCACGCTCTTTATTTAAAAGCTTATAGGCAAATTTTTCAAATTTTGTCCTGAACTTCTTATCCTTGATATCTTCAAGCGTAATACAATCTCCATTTTCAAGTAAATTTCAACATTTAAGTGCTTATTATAATCTGCCTCTTGGACATCAACGACAATAAACGTTGAGCGACAAAAACCGTCTTTGTGAACATATTCGAAATAAACATCTATTTTCAATCTATCCCTCCTTTATAGTGCCAGCATTAACTGACCGTGTTCTTGCCGTATCTTGCTATCTCTGCTCTCGTCAGCTCGTGATTTACCAAGTCATAAAATCTCTTTTTCTCGTTCTTGATTTTAGCAACGGCTTTTTGAAATTGATATCTTTTACATTCGCTGTGACAGGTCTTTCCGTTTTCTACCCACCTGTTAGGGCAGTTAGTGCAACAGGTAATCATACTTTGCCCTCTATCATCTTGTTGTACCAAGACCAATCGTTTTCACTTACTAAGCAATAACTTAAGTTATTATCGTTTAAACAAACACTAAAAAAATTAACGGTTAAAATCTTACCTGCCCATTTTTCCATTGGCGAAGCATAGTATCTGCATTTTACTAACTTTTCCAATTCAACAATCTTGACCTTATCGCCTATCTCGTATTTGTCTTGTTTGAGTATCTTGACCTTTTCTAAGCCGTCTTTTGGGAAAAGATATATTTTGTTATCGGCTTCTATGACATATAAGTCATTTCCTCTACTGTGTTTGCCAATCGCTTTTATTTCGGCAATTTCGCCGTTTTTTATTTCGCCTCTCTTAATAAATTGGTTAATATATTTTGTAAACTTGTTTTCCTCAAAGAAACTAAGATAACATGAGTATTGTTCGCCTTTATCAACAACCCTTACGATATCTCCGACTTTTAATTCGTCATTAATAGTCTCTGTTCCGTAGTCGTTAATTACATACTTTTCTGTTCCATACGCTCTCTTAACCGCTAATTCCGTTCCTATGGCTATATCAAACTTGTCTGTGGGATTACACCTTGCTACTCCCACCTTGCCGTTAGATAGCTTTATAATGACATTGTTGCCTCTGATTAAGTGTTCGGTTATTGTGGGATAGTCTTGCTCTACTCGTTTTAAAAACTCTTGATTTATTCGTTTTAAAAATTCTTGATAAGAAATGAATTTATAGTCTTGTTTTTCGTAATATCCCTTAGAGCAATAAACTAAACCACCATAGCTTTCTACATATCTAATTACAGTGTTTTTTCCATAAAGATAAAACGGACTATAATCACACGCTTTCTTTCCAACACACCAACTAAACCCACACTCATCCATTATCTTCAAAAACTCTTGACATTCCTGCTCTGCTCTTGTGTTAATGCCAATTTGTTGGCTCATTAATTCTTTTACTTTGTTGACATCGTACATATTTTTTATATCCCTCTTTTTTTAATCCTTTTTAATCCTTTTAATCCCATTCAAATTTATGTTTCATCGTTTCTTTTAAGTGGTTGCTCGTAATTTCAACCACTCTCATATAATTTCTAGGTGGTCTTGTTATCGAAATAAAGCCCTCTCTACATGTATCCTTATCACAAAAAATATTTTCGCAATTTCTATAGTCTTTGCAAAATACGCTAAACTCCCCTAACTCTTTAGGTTCATCATAGATTTTAAGGTCGGAGATGTGTAAGGCATAACCTTGTTTGTCGCCTAAATAATCTCGTAAGTCTGTGTAATATAAACCGCTTTGATTTGCGATAGTGTTTGTGTAGCCCATATCTTCGTCTTTTACTTCATATCCACTACCATTAAAAACAATAGTGTCAACCTTATCGCAAGCAAACTCTGCTACTACTTTGCTATTCCACCCATCTATTGCTCCACCTATTTTACGATGAATTTCAACATATTCTTGCCACAGCATATTTTTAACGCTTGTGCAATAGATATAACCTTTAAAAGGCGGTTTTGGTGCGGTCTTTCTGACCTCGATTGTCTTTTCGCCACTTATGATTTTTTCAATCCATTTCGGATTAATACTCATTAATATTGCGTTCATTTATTCCCCTTTACCGCTCTGTGCGGTTAAATGTTTCTCTGCTCGCTCTTTTGCACAAATCTCTTTCAGTCGTTCAATGGGTATGTCGGCAGCAATTTGCTTGTATTGCTCGTTCTCGGCTTTGAGTTCGGCAATTTCTTTGTCTTTTGTTTCGCCCTCATCCCACAAGCAATCTAAGACTGCATCCCAATCGCCCAAAACATTAAACAATTCTTCTTTATTCTTTACTTCCATTCTCATACTCCTTTAAAAACAATTTTTGCGTATCTAATTGCTTCAGTGTACTCCAACAAATACTGTGGATTGCTCTTGTGCGTTTCTTTTACTTTGCTTTCAAACCCTGCTATCGTTCCAAAAAAACAACCGCAACGGACATAAATATCTGACAAGGTTTTGAAAAAATATGTGCAACCATTCCTGCTACCAATACGGTCTATTTTCAAAATGCGGTCAACATTTTCAGAGATGTTGTCAAACTTGACCTTTTCGCCAAAGTGACAATCATTACCAAAGATACAACCATCGCCAAAGTGACACCATTTGCCAAAGTAACAATCAGTACCAAAGATACATCTTTAATTCGAAGTGTTCCAATGATTTCTGATAATTTGACCACACTTGTAGGTAAGACGACATTATCTTCTGGTTGTACGATTGCGTCTTTCATGCAGAAACCGAAATCATCTCTTCCGATTGCTGTTCCATGACCGCTGAAAAATAGAAACAAAACATCTTGGTCCGCGCTTCTTTCAAACAAGTAGTTTTGAATCATCTCACGGAGTTCAGTTGATGTACCATCATACAGTTCCCTTGTAAACAGAGTATTTCGAGTCGCATGTTATTTGCTTAAATCGGTTAAGATCCTCTCTTACTTTTGATAGTTGCTTCAGATGTTCATAATGATCACACCCTACTGCTATTATCGTGACGATACTGAGTAACTCTTCAGGGGTCATTGGTTATGCTTCCTTTCTTGGTTCATGATTTACCAACCTAGGATATCGCCGGGCGTACCAAGTTTCAACGTACTGAATAACGGCAAAAAATCCAG
>ENA-UOOK01007177-UOOK01007177.1-fermentation-metagenome-genome-assembly--contig:-NODE-7177-length-10275-cov-34.071135_pt1 | contig 10275 bp, 5 predicted proteins | sample MGYA00245777_ERZ724023 | MGnify/ENA primary metagenome ERZ724023 (study PRJEB28704, sample SAMN03018312) | fermentation metagenome | biome: anthropogenic terrestrial biome; feature: soil; material... | reverse complement strand
AGTCTTAGCCCTCTCAAGGCTACATACGCGGGTCCGAATCCCGCTCGGGTCACCAATTGAAACAAAGTTGCATCATTAGCTGACATCAAATCAGAATGGTGCAAATCATCATATAGAGACATCTGCCAAGAAGCAGATGTTTTTTTGTTTCTAACACATTTTGCGCAATTTTTATAGTCTTCGTACTTTCAGTGTATATGAGGTGTAGGATTATGTCTATTACTGCCACAAAATTGAAAGATAATCTCAGCAAACATCTAAAGCAAACACAAGCGGAAGATATCAATGAAAAGCAGTTAAAGGACAAAAGAAATGTCGATACTTATTGATACTTTCATTATTGTTGATGCCTTAGCTAATCGGAAGCCTTGGGCTGAAGTTGCTTAGAATCTTTAAGAGTTATCCTTGTCAAAAAAGATCAATGACTGTATTTCTGCAAAAACAGTAGATAATATTCATTATTTCATTCAGAAATACCAAAATAGTGAATAAAAAGCCAGAAAGGCATTAGCCTTTTTTCTTTCGGCTGTGACTATATAATTACTAGAAATCTTAAAGCAACAGCTGTTTCTTTAAAAAATTGGAATCCTAAAAATTCTAATAGTTTTCAACAAAGCCGAAAGCTAATAGGTTATTCTTTAAGGCTACATCAATAGCATCGTCAAGTTTCTTCTTAGCGCGTTCGGTGAGAGTCTTTATTTTCATAGTTTCAGCTGTCTGCTTGATTAAATCAGCACGGCTGATGTTCTTCTGGGCCTTAATGATTTTATTCATTAAAACTAGTATTTCTTCTCTGGAAATATCATAGAGATCTCTATCCGAGGAACGGAAGGCATCGACATGGTTGTCCTGATTAGTATCAGGCCAATAGAAAACCACATTGTTATAATCCCTGGTGGCTTTAACTGGAATCCTATCAAGATGTCTTTTTAAGACACTATCAGCTCGAGATTTAATCTGTGTGATGCTAAAGACTTTCTTCATTCTTTCTTTGATGAGATTATAAGAAATAGGCTGCTCTGTCTGAATAATCTTTAAAAGAATAGCGCCGATCTTGCTATAGTAATAGCCATCCTCAACCTGTGAATAATCAAGCTTATCTTTAAAAGTAATAGTTAATTCCTGATAAGGAACGATTTTATAGTCAATTAAGTTATTAGCTGATGTAAGGACCGGCTTTAAAAAAGAATTGTTTGAATTGATGGATACTTCTTTTTGGGTCTTTTCAATCACATCAGTAATTTCTTTAATGGTTTCACTTTCGTATCTTAAGAAGCTATAGGTATAAACACGGAGCAGCTTCCACTTCAAAGACTCTAAAACGATTGGCTCTACATAGAAGCGGTCACGGCAACTGACATTAGGATTAAGTGGCTTCTCATCAAGAATGATTCCTAAGCAATATTCATCACTGTCTTTCTTCCTGACAGCTAAATCTACTTTCATTTCACTAGAGCCGATATCAGAATCAACAACATAGCCAAGTTTAGACAAATCTCTCTTAATAAAGAAAGCTAAATCGCTGCGAGAAGAATTATGACTGTTTTCCTTTTGAGGCATAACTGATTTTTCAGCAAAAGCTAAGAAGTCTTTAAGGTTCTCGGCTCCGGCATTCTTATATTTAGTTTCATCAATATCAGTTGCCCTGATAGTAGAAAGAACAATCATCTCTTCTTTGGATCGAGAAGCGGCAACATTAAGTCTTCTTTCACCTTTATCAAGCATTAGAGGACCACCTAATTCAGCCTTTCCGTTCTTGCCTTTGGAAAAGCCAATAGACATGATGATAATATCTCTTTCATCGCCTTGAACATTCTCCAAGTTCTTAATAAAGAGCTTTTTGCTACTTACTTCTTCATTCCAATGAGTAAGTGTAGCATAATTACTGTTCTTATCCATCATTTTATCTATTTCATCATAGACAGCATCTTGTTGTTTCATATTAAAAACGACAATGCCAATTGATTTATTTTTAGTTAAAGGATTGTCAAGGATTCCTTTTAAGGTATCAAGAATAGCCGCAATCTCATTTCTTGAGATATTACTATTCAGTTTATCAGCTGAAGGAACAATATTCTTGTAGATGACATGGCTTGTAAGGTTATCAAAGGAAGGGAAGGTGAAAAGATCGCCGCCATAGAAATTCATATTGGAGAACTGAATCAATGATTCATGCCTTGAACGGTAGTGGAAAGCTAAACGGATTCGAGGCATATCAATAGAGATGCAATCATCCAATAAGGACTCAGCATCTGCTAAGGCTACATTGGTACCGTCTTCACTATTAGAAGCATCATCAACTGACATGGTAAAGTAATTTGAAGGAGGCATCTGTTGAGGATCTCCGGCTACTACTAGAGAATTACCTCTGGCAATAGGACCAACGGCTTCACTAGTCGGTATCTGAGAAGCTTCGTCAAAGATTACAATATCAAATTTCTTGCTATCAACTCCTAGATATTGAGCTGCTGATAAAGGTGACATCAAAAAGCAAGGGAAATAAGTTCTAAAATAAGACTCATATTGCTGCAAAGCATTCCTGATGGTAATGCCTCTACCGCCATTGAGAACTAACTTCTTTAACTGACCTATCGGGTTAGCATTGGAATAATTAACGTTAGGATTAGCAAAGGTGGAAGTCACTTTGGTAATGACTTCTTCTATAGCTAAGCTGTTATATTGATTGATTAGATCCTGATATCGCTTAATCTCTTTTTCATAGATAGCTGGATTAAAACTATTGTTATATTCATCTGTAGAGAAATACTTGCTGATAAAAGCATTGTCTAAGGCTTGTTCATAGACATCCGAGAAATCATTGAGTTTAATGTTTCCATCTAGAAGCCTATTGAATAAAGTCCCTAAGCCTTTTTGTCTAAGAATATCTCCTTCTTGATTGATGGAAGCTAATTCTGCAATAGTCCTGGTGTTGTTCTTGTCTTCAACTAAGTCTTCAATCTCCTTTAGGGCATCGAAATAATCTTTGTTCTCAAAGAAACTAGGACTAAGTGGGTACTCTTTCAGGATTTCGTTTCTGGTCTTTATGAATTCCAAATAAGCATTCTTAAATACCTTAAAGTCATTATTGATAGAAGCTAGCTCAAAGCCGTTCATTGCTGAGACTTTTGATAAAGAGGAGAGAGTTAAGGCATCAGGAGCATCAATAATGAGATGATGGAAAGCTAAGGTTGTCTTATAAATATCTTGATACTGAACCGCTTTATTGGAATTGGGAATCAAGTCTTCTTTAAAGAACTTATTTAAAGTCAATAAGCTTTCTTGATCTCTCTTAATAGTCTCCTGATAAGTGTTCAAATAGACTAAGTCATCCTTTAATTCATCAAACTTTGGCTTATAGTCTTTTTTCTTATAGGAGCCAATAATCTTCAAGGCTTTCTTTTTAGAAAAGAACTTGGTTATAAAATTTGTGCCTGAATTTAAAGCATTTCCACTTGATACTGCATTAATCTTCATTAAATCAGTGTATTTGCTAACCAGCTTTTCCTTATAGCCATCAATCATTCTTAAGTCACTTAAACAGCGCTGATTATTATCTTCATCTTTAAAGAGGGAGGGATCAAAGAGAGAATCAAGTTTAGCATTACTATTAAAATAATAATTAAAGACCTGATAATCATAACTGAGTCTCTTATAAGTAGCCTTCTCAGTACGATTGAGTTTATTTAGGAAAACATCATAGCAGGAATTAAGCTTTTCTGAACTAGTTTCAAGTCTATCGAATTCTTTAATTATCCTATCCTGATCGAGATAATCAAACTTACTGATTCTTAAAACCTTTAATGGTTGAGTATCAAAAGAAGGTATGCTTCTTCCTAAAGTAACAATATTATCGATAGCAGTTCTAATTACTTCGTCTTTCTTGCCATCATAATCATTCAGGAAATCATTGCTAAGAGAATAAACGCCTTTCTGGCTTTCAGTAGCCATTCTCTTAGTAATAGCTTCATAGAGGGAATAGAAATTTTCGCCGTGATGGTGAAGCTTTCTTAACTCATTGTTGATAATAGCTTTCTTTTCTTCAATTTCTTTTACGGTATCACTAAAGGCACCCGTCCCCACCAATTTCCCTTTATACATCGATTCGCCTAACTGCTTGAACATGGATTGCTTTGAAGCATTGGCATCATAAAGCTGTAAGGCAAAGCGAGATAATCCTAAACTAGAAAGCCTTTGCCTGACTACTTCCAAGGCGGCTTGCTTTTCAGCGACAAATAAAACACTCTTGCCATTATAGAAGGCATTAACAATCATATTAACAATCGTCTGACTCTTGCCTGTTCCCGGAGGGCCATCAAGAATAAAGGAATTGCCAGCACCACATTCAAGAATAGCTTTCAATTGGGTGGAATCATACTGAATAGGAGCCGCAAACTTATCCATTTGATCTAATTCATCATCATTCTTGTCTTTAGTGATTTCCTTATTCTGAATCAAAGACTGGTTTTCTAAAAGAGAAGCAATTACAGGATTGTTTCTTAATGCCTCTTTACGGTTCTTGATATCTAACCACATAACATAGTGGCTAAAAGTGAAGTTAGCAATAAAACAGCGTTTGGTATCAACATTGATATCTCCAACATGCATATTCTTTAATGAATTAACAATATCAAGGAAGTTATCAGTAGAATTCACACCATATAAGGAACTGAAGTCAGCACCTTTTTTGACTTTATAGTATTCAAAGAAAGTCTGGTTAAGCATGATATCATCAAAATCATACTTGATGGTATAGTCGTCACCGAAACGGTCTTTAGCAATACTGATAGGTAGTAAAAGGAAAGGGGCTTCTAAGAATTTTGAATTGTCATCGCCAGTCAAAGTCCCAATGACTAAATAAAGAGTAGGACTACCCGTTTCATCACGAGCCTGTCTATCAGTCTTGATTAGTTTCTTCAAGGTAGTAACAGAACTCATTCCCAGAACTAATCCTTGTTTTCTTAAATCATTGGCCAAAGGAAGAATACTTGCATAATCGCTCTTGCTTCTTTCGCCATTAGAATTCTTCATCAAAGAGTCTAGAAGTCTAATCTTAAAAGACTGATTCTGATTATCCCTTAGATAGTTAAAGAAATCATTTCCTTCAAGACCGGGTAATTCACAGATATTAGATTGATCTTTGTTGGCTTTAAAATTAACCAGTTTATTTCCCGTTGAAAGATCAAGTAGCTTCTTCTCCCAAGTAGAGAACCGATCTTGATCATCTGAGTCTTCAATAGGCTTGAATTTGTAGTCAGAAATTTTAGTTATCTCATCTTTTTCTAACGCAATTGGCTTAATTGAAAAATCAACGGTTCCTTTTTCATCAGGAATCGGTATAGGCTTTAAAGAGGCATTTTGGCAAGTCAATATATCCGTAGCCGAAAAAGAGCCACGATAAGAACGCAAATGTTCCTCGCCAATAGTCATACTTTGAGAAAAAGAAGTCGAACTATTAGAAGTCAAAGTAGTGCATTCAAAAAGGATAATTTTCTTTTCATTTCCAGTAGTCGCTGAATAGACAATACTAGGTTTGTTTTCAATAAACTGGAAGAAACCATCTTCTGTAAGAAAGCATCCGCAGAAGGCATGACCATCCACCATAATCAGGATTGGATGTAATCCAATATCTAGCAAAGCTGAACACATCAAGATAGATAAATCTAAACAAGTGCCTAACCTATCTCTTAAAACATCATTTGGCATTCTAATGTTTTGAACTAATTCAGTTGAGACAGGTGGATTTGAATAAGCAATACCATAATTATGAAGAGCGTTATAAACACACTGAACCTCTCTAACAATAGAAGTCTTATCTTGGTTCTGATAGCCAATCAAAGGCTTATTGCCGTTTTCCTTGATAGCATCAAGATGAATTTGATTAAGAGAGGGGAAACCAGTAACGCAGTATTTAGCTAATAATAAAGGCATCAAATAAGGATCAGATGAGCACTGCCTAATAGGAAGTATCTTTATGTTCTTAGTTAAAGTAGTTAAAGAAGCGTTAGTAAGAGGATCAATAACTTCAAAGAAAATCTCACAGGCTCCGATACCATTTTGGTTATAAAGCTTTTCGCCATCAATCTGAATCTGAGGATCTTTTTCTATCTTTTGTTTGCTACGATATTTGATTTCACCTAAATGAAGAATTGGAGCGGAGAAAATCGGATTAGAAAAAGACATTTTTAAAAGTAAATCTGAATAATCAGAATCAGTATCGTTATCAATTTCTATTTTCTTAAGCAAAGAAAAAGAAGTATAAAATGTCTTTTTATCAGTAGCTTTTATAATACTATCAGTATGGAATTCTAAGAAAGAAAAAGACTTTCCAATACCGATATTCAACGAAAAACTCTTTTTATCTTGCATAGCTATTATTTTACCACAAGAAATCAAGGCATTAGGGAGCTAATAAATAATCTTTGCTAATATTCCTATTGGCAAGAAAGATAACTAATACCAAAGCTTCAATCATTACTATTTAAATTGATAGCAATTTTTAAAATTTATTTATAAAATTTCTAAAAAAGATTTAACACAGTTAACTAAACTGAATACAAGTAATAACCTAAATAATATCTCCGATTTTTTCTAAAAAGTAATGAAATTTTGCTCCCCTTGCTTTGCCAATATCCTTAGTAAATATCGAAAAATGTTTAATTAAAACTATTAATAAAATTTTCATATGTTATAATCTACCGGTTTAATAAAAAATGAACACTTTTCTAATCACATTAATTACTGTCTCCGGTATGCTTCTTTTTACAATTCCTGGTTTCCTTTTAGTGAAGTTTAAAGCAGTCGATTCTAGTCATATAAAATCCTTTTCTAAAGTGCTGATGATTGTCTCTCAGGCCTTCTGAACTTTCTATTCTTTTCAAAAGGTCAGTTATTCAAATAATAACTCAATTCTGATTAGTCTGACTTTCTTATGTCTTTGCTTCTCATGCTTTTAATCATGGCCATTATGTATTTGATCTTAAGAAAGAGATTTTCAAATGTTGCTAATAGAGTAATGTGTGTCTGTGCTGCTTTTGGAAATGTAGCCTTTTTAGGAGTTCCCATAATTGAAGCGGTCTTACCTGATTTCAAGGAAGGTGCTATGATCTGCGCAACTTTTGTAACCACCATGAATATCTTAGGATGGACTTTAGGAAGTTACTTGATTACTCAGGATAAGAAATATGTAAGCTTCAAAAAGATCTTACTCAATCCAGCCACGATTGGATTCCTTATTTCTTTAATTTTCTACTTCTGTGATTTCCATTTAGCTAGCATCCCTTATGTTGGAAACACTCTTGATTGGGTAATCATGATTCTAGCTAAGATGTCTACGGCTTTATGTATGATGATTCTAGGTATGAGATTAGCTACCATAAGATTAAAGCCTCTATTTACAAATTATCAAAATTATGTGGCTGTTTTAATTAAACAAATAATAGTTCCTTTTATTGTCTATGGAATACTTTATGCTATCCCCTTAGATAGCAATTTTAAAATTACCTTTGTCATTCTCTCTGGTGCCCCAATTGCGGCAGTAGTACAGAACTTTACTGAAATGATAAATCAAGGTCAGGAAAATGCAGCTGATATGGTGATTTTAGGAACAGTGTTAAGTGTTATTACCGTTCCTTTAATTACTTTGGTTCTCTAATAAATGCCTATAAAAGATTAACTAAGAATAATCCCAAGAAAGCAAAAGCTAAACTAATAATAGAAATTGGAGACAGGTATTTAATAAAATCCAGGAAACCGAATTTGATTTCATGATTTTTAAGTATCGACATCCACATAACACCTGCTAAAGCACCAACAGGAGTTAAATAGGCTCCAATATTAGAAGCGATGATGGCTAAATAGACATTTAAAGAATTATAAGTGCTCATACTAGAAATAACTTCAGTAAAGAAAACGCTCATTGGGATATTATTTAAGAAATCAGCTCCAATGAAACTAATTAGTCCTACACCTAAGTAAGGATTAATATTAGATAAATAGTTAGCAATAATTTTTATTACTCCTGCATCCTTTAATGAAAGAACTAAAACAAACATTGATAAGATAAAAGGAATCACTGGATAAGGCAGCCTTAAAAAAGAATTACCTAAATATCTATAAGATCTCTTATTCTTAATACCATAGAAAAGAACAAAGACAATTAAGAATAGGGCTCCCACCACTGATACTAGCCATAGAGGAATACTTACAAAGTCAGAGACAGCCATCATAATGATAGTAAGACCTAAAATAACTAAAGAGACAAGAGCCAATACTGGATCTTTTAAAGTGGGATGATCTTCCGTAGCAGCAAAAGAAGCTTTCAATTTCTTCCTGAAAATTACTAACAAAGAGACTAAGCCAGCCACACCACTAAGGATAGTTGCTAACCACATCTTAGAGAAATACTCAAAGAAGCCAATATTAAAGGACTCGGCTAAATAGATGTTAGTGGGATTACCAATAAGTAAAAGCATACTATAAGTATTGCTAGCTACAAACTCGCTTACTAAGAAAGGTATCGGAGAAATCTTTGCTCGTTTAGTAAAGAAAATAATAAAAGGAGTAAAGGTTAAAATAACAATATCATTTGAAGTAAAGATAGTTAAGATAGAAGTTAAAGCATAGAGAAGAAAGAAAAGCGTATATTGAGAACCTTTTGACTTATTAGCAACTTTACATGCTAGATAAGAAAAGAACCCAGCTTCATCTAGGACAATTGAAAGAAAACTCATCGATAAGAACAAAGCAAGAATCTCTAAAGGATTGATACTACCTGACTGAATAAGACTCTTACCTAAATCAGAATAATCAATTAAGCCAAAGCAAAGAATAATTACTGCTCCTAAAAGGGGTCCGATAAAAAATGTCTCAAATGATTTTCCTTTGATTTTAGCTTCCGGAAATACCATTAAAGAGACAAACATCAAGACGATAGAACAGCAGGTAATAGTTATAGTTGCTATCATACCGGTTGTAGACTATAGCACAAAGGTCTCTGCTTTACTAAGAAAAAGTGATTACAATTGCAAGAATAAGAAAAAATGCCTAATTTATCCGCTTTTTAGCATTGCCAAAATTGTTCTTGAGCATCTTTCTTTATTATTTATTGCTCTTCCTATATAGTGATTCCAAGAGGTATAGAAACATGGAATACAATAAATTGATAGAGACAAGACGTTCTAACTACGCTTTAGAAAGCAAGGCGGTAGTTAAAGATGAAGAATTAGTGAAAGAATTAGAGAAAGTTATTAAAAACGCCCCTACTGCCTTCAATTCGCAAGCTACCCATATCATCGTAGCTTTAGGTAAGAAACATGAATTAGTCTGGGATATCACTCACGATACCTTAGAGAAAATCGTCCCACCTGAAAGATTCAAGACAACAGCTAGCAAACTGCAGATGTTCAAAAATGGTTATGGAACTATCCTCGTCTTCAAGGATGAAAAGAAAATAGCTGACTTAAAGAAAGCCTTCCCTGGTTTTGCTAATAGACAAGACGGCTGGGGAGAACAGAACATTGGTATTTTGGTCTATGCTCTATGGTTAGCTCTCTATAATCTAGGCTACAGCGGAAACATCCAGCATTATGATCCTTTAATTGATGAAAAAATCAAAGAAGAATTCAAAGTCCCTGAGGATTGGAAACTAGAGACAGAGATGGTCTTTGGCAAAGCTAAGGCTGAAGCCGGTGAGAAGCCATTTGATGACATCAACACTAGAATCCAAGTAGCTAAGTAAAACATAAAGAATAATAAAAAATACCTCTCTAGATTATTCTAAAGAGGTATTTTTATATGCTTTAAGAAAAGTTGTTATCTTCTAGTTATCAGAGCGACTATAGCCATTCTTCATCTTACAGCTAGAAAGATAAAGAATTCTATCTAAGGTCTTATCTGTTTCCTTCTTAACCATATCAGCTAACTCCTGATTGGCTTTTTCAATAACTGCCTTATAGTCTTTGTTCTTGTTAAGCTTTTCATCATAGCTATCAAGAAGCTGATGGCTTTGATTTAAAACAGCATTCTGATATCTTTCAATATCGTTGGCAAAGGCATTGAAGTAAGGATCAGCTAAAGCACCAATCAATCTGCTAGCCCAATAGAAGTTATCGGTAGAAACAGTTGAAGTCGTGTTGTTATAGTAGGAGGGAATCTTATCCGTGTTTGTATAGAAAGGAACTAAAGCATTAAAGACATTAGATCCAAAGCAAATCCATTCAACAGACATATATTCCTTAGGAACATAAGGCCTAATCTGAGAAATGATTAAGCAGCTAG
>ENA-UOOK01007175-UOOK01007175.1-fermentation-metagenome-genome-assembly--contig:-NODE-7175-length-10279-cov-7.386444_pt1 | contig 10279 bp, 10 predicted proteins | sample MGYA00245777_ERZ724023 | MGnify/ENA primary metagenome ERZ724023 (study PRJEB28704, sample SAMN03018312) | fermentation metagenome | biome: anthropogenic terrestrial biome; feature: soil; material... | reverse complement strand
AAAGGATATAATGTACCTGGTTCAACTGTAAGACCTTTTTCTTCTAATAACACGACAAGAGAATAACCATATTGTGGTTTACTTAATTGACTTAGAACGCTTAGCACTATCGTCCCTCTGCGTAATTCTAATACTAAGCTCTCAAAAATTTGGTCTTCCTTTTGCATCTAATCACCTCTGTTAAGATAATACTATGCGCCACACACTATTGTCAATACTAAAGTAATAAATATTTCATATTATTATTTGAATATAAAAAAGCATGTTTAAATTTTTAACACATGCTTTTAACTCTTATAATGTAAGCGTCAAATCCTAATCGTGTCAAAAATAAAACCCTGATTAAATGTCTAATTAATCAGGGTTATCATTATAATCATAATCTTATTTCTTTTGGAATGGTATCTGACCACGGAAGTAATTGATCGATAGAAGATAAGTCATTTAAATTAGGAATTTGATCAAGTAGATACTTCATGTAATCATATGGTTTAAGTCTATTTTCTTTTGCGGTTTCAACTATACTATATAATATGGCACTAGAGTTAGCTCCCTTTGGTGTATTACTAAATAACCAGGCCTTACGTCCCACGACAAAGGGTTTTATAGCTCGTTCGGTTCGATTATTATCGATATCCAAACGTCCATCAAGAGTATAGTTCTTTAGGTAATCCCATTGATTAATTGTATATTCTATTGCTTCACCTAATTTACTTTTCGGTAATGCTAGAAGTGAACACTCATTAAGCCATGTTGAAAAACGCTCTAGAATAGGTAAACTTTCTTTAGTTCGTATTTCTAGACGCTTTTCTATTGATAAATCCTTAATTTTACTTTCTATCTTATAAAGCTGCTGGATAAAGTTTAATCCTTCATTCGCTTTTGTTCGCAACTTCTTAGAATCTTTTGGTAATGCCTTAAGGGCATCTGTATATCTCCTTCTAGCGTGGGCGAGACATCCAACACGGATTACATCAAGGAGTCCGTTATATCCCTGATATCCATCTGATTGAAAAAAACCTTTAAATCCTTTTAAGAATGTTTCAGGATGATCCCCACTTCTTGAAGGCTGGTAATTGTAAAGGACAATTGGGTCTTCATACTTTCCAGTTCGATAAACCCACATATATGACTTAGCTGTGGGGGCCTTGCCAGGTTCATGCAAGACTTGAACCGTTGTTTCATCTCCCATAAGTACGTCCTTCTTAATTAACTCCTCATGCATCCGATCATAGAGGACTTTAAACACATCCGCTGATTTAATCATCCAATTAGCTAAGGTTTGTCTTGAAAGATTAATCCCCTGACGACTAAACTCTTGCTCCTGGCGATATAAAGGTAATCCTTGCGTAAACTTTTGATTAATAATATAGGCAAGTAATGATGATGATGCCATGCTTCCAGGGATTGCTCGCTTCGGTTTAGGTGCAGTCATTATAGGAGTCTTTTGATTCTCCTCATCATTACCTTCTACACTACATGGTGTGCACGCATATTTATATCGAATATGTTCAATCACATAAAACTGTGCCGGAATAATCGCAAGCTCTTTTGTAACTTCTTTTCCGATTACGCTTAAAGGGCCATGTCCATAAGGGCATAGCCGGTCTTCTTTATCTATTGTATGTTCAACAGTAACTACAGGAAGATCTTTAATCAGTTCTTCTTTAGTTCTTTTTTCTTTACGACGTTTATAGGTGATTTCCTCATAAGTAGGTTCTTCAATCGTCTCATCTGATGTTTCTTCCGCATCATTAAAAAGGTTTAGTTGTCCTTCAGCGATTTTCTCGCTTTTAGCACCGAAACGGTAATCTTTTAATAGTCTATTTTGTTCTTCTAACCATTGAATACGGAGATTAGATTCTTCTAATTGTACCTTTAATTGCTTAATTTCTATTAATAATTCATTGATTATGGATTGATTATTTTGGTTCATTTTCTTCGTCCTACTTACTATTTATTATAAGTAAATTATATCATAAATTGACTAAAATGTCATTATAATTCGACAGTAAAATTAGTAATATTTCTTTATATAATTACCCTTTCTTTTACTTCTTGATGGCGTTTTCCACACCTAAGTTCAAACCCTTCAAGTAACCATTTTAGTTCTGATAAATTAACTTGTAGAACCTCACTAGCAGTTTGTGGCCAATTGAATTTACCACGTTCAAGTCGTCTATAATATAACCAAAAACCATTAAATTCCCAATGAAGTATTTTTAGTCTCGTCCTATCTCGATTACAGAAAACAAATAGGCTATTTGAAAATGGATCAAGTTCAAAACTATCAGTAATCATCAAAGACAAGCCGTTTATTGATTTACGAAGGTCCGTTGCACCTGGGGCGATGTAAACTGATTTAACTTTATTAATATTTAACATATTTCAATCAATACCTTTATAACTTCTTTAAACAAAGTTTGATCATATCCAGGTTTGATTTCTAATTTACAAGAACCTATAGTTAAGTAGAGTGACTGATAATTATTATTTGTTTGATTATTGTTTAAATCAACTGATACCCAATTAGACGCTTCCTTTTTATTGTCACCTTTATATTTTTGATTCCAATATTGAAGTTGGTGAATTTTAAGATTATTTTCTTTACTATATTTTTTCATTGATAACCCACTAACTCTAAAATCCTTAACACGCTTTCGCCATAATAATCGTAAGTTTTCTTTCTCATTCATAATAATTTCTCCTCCTATCATTTATTTGATAAAAGGATTATCTCATATATTAATTGGGACTAACAGACGCGGTAAGTTTTACGCTTACATTGATGTCAAGAAAATTGAAGTTAATAAAATGTCCATGTATAAAAATGTTTTCCGATGTTAGACGACTCTCATAGTAATAAAACTAGAGGTTCCAATGTCTGGGAAACCCTTTTTTATTATATCCAATGACCAAAAAAAAATATGATTGAGTTTGAGAGGATAGATGTCAATTATCCTCGGTACAAATATTATCTATTTAACCTTTTGCAAATTGTATTATTTATAGATAATTATAACTAGAATTATTAAGGAAAACTAGTTGTGATGGATGGTAACATTAAGAAATATGAATGCTGTTAGACATCTTAATCATCAAGTGGATTAATCAGATTATTATAAATTTTTAGATAGACTGTTGAATACAAAGGGATTAAAAATACATTCTGGTGTTGAAAATTGATTAGAGTTGATAATGTAGCGCATCCTTTGAACAATTAAATGTTTTGAGGGTGTGCTTTTTGTCTGTAACTTTTTTACGAATTTTATTTAATACATATTGACAACTATCGATATGCTTGATATTATTATTTTAGGATATCGAGAACCTTCGATGTCATTGATACATATAAATATATAGGGAGGTAATTTTATGGAGCGATTATATTCTGAATATGTACCTGCAATTAAGGCTATGTCAGATGAAACACGGTTAAAGATTATTGATATGCTATCATGTGGAGAAATGTGCGCATGTGATATATTAGAAGAATTCAGTATTTCCCAATCCACTCTTAGTTATCATATGAAAATTTTAACAGAAAGCGGACTTGTAAATGGAGCACGCGACGGGGCATGGATGAGGTATACGTTAAACAAGGAAAAAACAAATGATATCATAGCTTTTTTTACTGGCATAACTTCCGAGGAAGAAGATTGCATTTGCAAAAAGTGTAAAAATAAAAAATCAGATAATCAATGTTGTTAAGGAGGTATTTGGCTTTAAGAATATTAAGTTCACACCGAAGCAACAAAGTAACAAAAAGTAAAAAATAAGTTTAATGGCCTATATAGGCATTTGAGGAGATATTATTATGAGCAATGAAAAAACACAAGGTATTAGTTTCTTTGAGAAGTATCTTACAGTTTGGGTCTTACTATGTATGGCTGTGGGGATTTTAATTGGCAGGTTTTTACCGGGGGTTCGTTCGATTTTAGAAAGTATGCAAATAGGTGGTCAGAACATTCCTCTTGCAATACTTATGTGGATTATGATTTATCCAATGATGTTAAAAGTTGATTTTAAGTCTGTAAAAAATGTAGGAAAGAATCCGCAAGGCGTCATCATATCTACCCTTGCAAGTTGGGGTATTAAGCCCTTTCTGATGTTTGGATTGGCTACGGTATTTTTTCAGTATATATTTAGTTCCATCATTCCGGCAAATTTAGCAACAGATTTTGTAACGGGAGCTGTGTTGTTAGGAGCAGCACCTTGTACCGCTATGGTGTTTGTTTGGAGTACGTTGACAAAAGGCAATCCCGCACAAACGCTCGTTCAGGTTTCTGTCAATGATTTGCTTATTTTAGTATTGTTTGTACCAATCGTTCAGTTCTTGCTTGGCATTAATAATGTGGTGCTACCAATTGGTATCCTTATTATGTCAATTGTCTTATTTGTGGTAATACCTTTGGTCGCAGGTGTTCTGTCCCGAGTTTTAATTACAAAGCATAAGGGTGAAGATTATTTCAATAAAAAGTTTGTGACTAAGTTTGATGGTGTAACAACTATCGGTTTGCTATTGACACTTGTTATTATCTTTATATTCCAAGGAGATATTATTGTAAAAAATCCTCTTTATGTACTGTTAATTGCTGTACCGCTTGTTCTTCAGAATACCATTTCATTTGCCTTGACATATGCCGTAAGTAAAGCAGCAAAATTACCTCGTGATATTGCAGCACCTGCTTCTCTGATTGCTGCTTCTGATTTCTTTGAATTATCAGTGGCAGTCGCAATAGCACTCTTTGGTGTGGATTCACCGGTGGTTCTTGTTTGTACTGTCGGGGTATTAACCGAGGTTCCCGTAATGCTTCTGCTTGTCAAGTTTGTCAATAAAACGAAGCGTTGGTTCCCTCAAGCAACGACCGATAGCAAATTACCCCATCAATCATAAAGGAGTTGTTTTCTATGAAAGAAATAACTATTGATTACCTTTATCTCGATTTAAATACCTGCGACCGCTGTGTCGGAACAGATGAAGTTTTAGACGAGGTCTTAGATGTTTTAGAACCGGCATTGCAACTGGCTGGATATATAGTCGTTCGACGTAAAATAGAAATGTCTACAGCGGAGATAGCGGCTGAATATCAGTTTCTATCATCCCCGACTATTCGTGTAAACGGTAAGGATATCTGCCTTACCGTAGAAGAAAATGATTGCGGGTGTTGCAGTGATATAGCCGGATGCGACGTGGAATGCCGCGTTTTTCGATATGAAGATGAAGTCTACGAAATTCCTCCGAAAGAATTGCTCGCATATGCCATTTTGAAAACCCTGTTTTCCGACAATATTGACATTACCAAAACAGATTATATCATGCCAGAAAATCTTAAAGAGTTCTATGCAAGTAAAAATAATAATAATAAGAATGGAGAATTTACTATGAAAAAAATATCTATTTATGAGCCAGCTATGTGCTGTGAAACCGGAGTTTGCGGAGTCGGCGTTGACCCTGAACTGCTTCGCATTTCAACTGCATTCAGTAACTTGAAGAAATACGGTGTAGTGGTCAACCGCTATAACTTGAGCAATGCTCCACAGGAATTTATAAAGAACGTTGAAATCAATAAACTTATTATGGGTGATGGTGTTGAGTCACTGCCTGCAACGGTAGTGGACGGAAAAATCGTTATGACAAAGAAATACCCGAGTAATGCTGAGATTGCAGAATTGCTTGGTGTTCCGAAGTCTTATCTTGGTGAAGAAAAAAAACCAAGTGGCGGTGGCTGCTGTAACGGTGGAGGTTGTTGTTAATGAAAGACTTTGATGTAAAGAATATTCCCCTAACCAAATATATGTTTTTTACCGGCAAAGGTGGCGTTGGAAAAACATCAATTGCCTGTGCTACTGCGGTTACCCTTGCTGATAACGGTAAAAAGGTACTACTCATTAGTACCGATCCGGCTTCCAATCTTCAGGATGTATTTTCTACTGATCTAACAAGTAAGGGAGTTCCGATTAATGAAGTCCCCGGTCTTATTGTTGCGAACCTTGATCCAATTCAAGCCGCAGCTGAGTATAGAGAAAGCGTAATTGCCCCTTATCGAGGTAAGCTACCTGATGCTGTCCTTGACAATATGGAGGAACAACTTTCTGGTTCCTGTACAGTTGAGATTGCTGCATTTAACGAGTTTTCTAATTTTATAACTGACAAAACAGCCGAGAGAGAATATGACCATATCATATTTGATACAGCACCTACAGGACATACGCTTAGAATGTTGCAACTTCCGTCTGCTTGGACTAATTTTATTAGCGAAAGCACACATGGTGCATCTTGCTTAGGTCAACTTTCAGGGTTAGAGGAACGAAAAGATATATACAAACAGGCAGTCAATACGCTTGCAGACGGTAATGCTACTACGCTTGTATTGGTATCTCGACCCGATAAAACACCACTAAAAGAAGCAGAACGTGCTTCCGGTGAGCTTGCAGATTTGGGTGTGAACAATCAAATACTTGTCATAAACGGTGTTATGCCTTCCTTTGATGATAGCGTATCTGAAAGCCTTTATAATAAACAGCAAGCAGCATTGGCCGAGATACCCAATAATATTAAAAAGCTTGACTTGTACTCTGTTCCGCTACGGGCATATAACATCACAGGAATGGATAATGTTCGCGCACTTCTGTCTAAGGATAGTTTTGAAATCAGCGAAGAAACTATAAATGCAACTACAGTACCTTCTTTGAAAAATGTGATTGATGATTTGTATCAGAATGACAAAAAGGTCATTTTTACAATGGGAAAAGGCGGAGTCGGTAAAACCTCTATTGCTGCAGCAATTGCATTTGCTTTGGCTTCTAAAGGCAAAAAAGTACACCTTACAACTACCGATCCAGCAGCGCATCTGAAGTATGTTGCCAAAGAAACAGAAAACATCACCATGAGCCATATCGACGAAGAAGCGGAATTGAAGCGCTATCAGGACGAGGTGCTTTCCAAAGCGCGTGAGACAATGTCAGAAGATGATGTTGCTTATGTTGAAGAGGATCTACGTTCACCCTGTACACAGGAAATTGCCGTATTCCGCGCCTTCGCTGAGGTGGTAGAAAGGGCCGATAATGAGGTTGTTGTCATAGATACCGCACCCACAGGGCACACGCTTTTATTGCTTGATTCCACGCAGAGCTATCATCGTGAGGTGAAACGGACGCAGGGAGATATTCCTGAGAATGTTAAAAAGTTGCTGCCTCGCTTGCGCAACGAAAAAGAAACCGAAGTTATTATCGTGACGCTTGCAGAAACCACTCCTGTATATGAAGCTATGCGTTTGGAAGAGGATTTAAAACGTGCAGAGATTTCCACAAAGTGGTGGGTAATTAATTCATCAATGTACGCTACCGAAACCACTAACCGCTTACTAAAAGCAAAGGCCAGTCATGAAATTGAGTGGATAAACAAGGTCGATACTCATACGGAGGGTAACTTTGCTGTTATCAGTTGGAGTGCAGAGGATATAACAGGAAGTAAATTATTAGAATTGATAAAATAATGGAGATACGATTATGAGAGAAAATAAACCAAAGGTCGCATTTATATGTGTTCATAATTCATGTCGAAGCCAAATAGCTGAGGCACTTGGTAAACATTTTGCGGGAGATATATTTGAAAGCTACTCTGCTGGCACAGAAACAAAACCACAAATTAATCAAGATGCTGTTCGCCTAATGAAAGAACTTTATGCTATAGATATGGAGATAACTCAACATTCAAAGTTGCTTGATGATATCCCTTCTGTAGATATCGTTATTACAATGGGATGTAATGTGGAATGCCCTTACCTTCCATGTAAACACAGAGAAGACTGGGGACTAGATGATCCAACTGGAAAGAGCGATGAAGAATTTAGAAAAGTTATAGCAACAATTGAAATAAAGATTAAAGAGCTAAAAGAAAAAATTATATATAGACATGTTCCCTATAACCTCGAAAACACTAAAAACGGTTGATCTGTTCATTTAGAATTATGAGGAATATAATTAAATAATTTTTTAAAGTAATCAATAAAAGTGTTATTATTTTATTAATTATTACTGAACAGTTGTACTTGGGGAATTCCTGGAGGCAGCCTCAAGAGATTTGTTTGAAGAAACGGGAGCATTATTGATTATTGTGTAGAAAGGATTAACTATACTGAATCCTGGACAATCAGAAATAGACGTTTTAGATAATATTCCTCATTTTCTGATATGTGAAATTAAATTATTTGATAATATGCCAAATAACTTAACCCATCCCTTGAGTCAACTATTTTTATAAAGTAATTTTAAAAGAAGAATCTATTGTAGAACTAAAATTCACTAGTGCAGAATATTGATCAAAGAGTGTTTTTTAAGCTTAGTCTGGTGTTAAGGTGTAAGAAAAAAGGCTGCAGATCTTTGAAGTATTGCAGTCCTTTTTTCTTTATAACAAAAAAACTTAGGTTACTCACAAAATGGTTCGATATGGATTGTGATAATTGAGATATCTCCAATTAAGTTCTTTATTTTTGATTCCATTTCTGTTGAAATATCATGTGCTTCTTTAATATTAAGTGTTTCGTCAACCATAATATGACATTCTATTACAGTCTTTGTTCCCAATTTTCTCATTCTTAGTTTATGATAATCCTTGATATCATGAAACTCCTTAATTAATGTTTCGATTCGTAATCGTTCTTCGTCACTTAGTGATCTTTCGACAAGTTCATTAATTGATGGGATAAAGATATCATAAGCAACCTTAAAAATAAATAAACTTACAATTATTGAAGCGATTGGATCTAGTATTGTCCAACGTTGCCCTAAAATTATCGCCCCGCCAATTCCAATCATCGTTCCAATTGATGAGAAAGCATCTGATCTGTGATGCCAGGCATTCGCAATAACCGAGGAACTATTGATTTTTTTCCCTTTAATAACAGTATATCTATACAACAATTCTTTGGAAATAATTGATATGACAGCAGCTATTAAAGCAATCATACCAGGCTTAGGTAGATTTTCACCCTTTAAAACTAATAATACATTTGTTACTCCTGATTTTAAAATTTGATATCCAACAATGGCTAAAGCAAGACTAATTATCACCGTAGCTATAGTTTCGTATTTATCATGACCATAATTATGACATTCATCTTCAGGTTTAGATGTTAACTTAAATCCAATTAATACAACTATATCGGTTAAAAAGTCTGACAAGGAATGAACCGCATCTGCTACCATCGCACCACTTCTTCCAATAATCCCAGCAATTAATTTTAAAACTACCAACAATGCATTTATGAAAAAGCCTACTAAGGTAATTTTTTTCGCTTCTTTAGAGCGAATTAATTCTAATTCCATATTACCACCTCTATTAATTTTATTAAATTATATTTTAGGCAAAATATCCATATCATTATAGAAAAAACCTGTGAAACTACGTAAAATCATAGTCCCACAGGTTTTAATATTCCTGCTGCCTTATTAGGCCCGGCTTTGTATATTATAATAATATATTGCCTACTCTATTTATAATTATATTTAATGTTTTAGAATATGTCAATAACAAAAATATAATTTATTAATAACATTTACTTTCTTAATAACCTTAAACTATTGAGGATTACTAAAATAGTAGAGCCTTCATGTGCTAATACTCCTACAGGTAAAATAACTAGCCCAAAGATATTACTTACAAGTAATATTCCGATAATACTGATTGAAAATATTATATTTTGTAGTGAAATTAGCTTCATACGTTTTGCTAGTAGGATAGACTTCTCAATATTTTGGATATGATTGTTCATAAACACAACATCTGAGGTTTCTAAAGAAACATCTGTTCCTGACCCCATGGCTACTCCAATGTCTGATACAGCTAAAGCAGGTGCGTCATTAATTCCATCCCCAACCATCATTACTATTTTACCCTCTGCCTTTAATGATTTAACATGGCGATATTTATCTTCTGGTAATAAATCGCTAAATACATATTTGATTCCTGCATTTTGAGCTATATTATTTGCCGAATAACGATTATCACCTGTCATCATAATTGTTCTAATTTTTAACTTCAGGTCTAACCTTATCTATTAGCGAAAAAAATCCAATTAATATGCCATTCATGGATACATTTACAGTGGTAAAACCTCCTTTATTTGCTTTATGAATCTTCTCCTTAAAAGTAAGGGGAATTTCTATATTAAAATTCCCTACCTGATACATATTTCCGTCATACGTTCCTTCTATTCCCTTACCAGGCAATTCTTTAGATATTAGCTTTATTTCATTTGAATCTTTCAAATATTCG
>ENA-UOOK01007174-UOOK01007174.1-fermentation-metagenome-genome-assembly--contig:-NODE-7174-length-10280-cov-3.606650_pt1 | contig 10280 bp, 8 predicted proteins | sample MGYA00245777_ERZ724023 | MGnify/ENA primary metagenome ERZ724023 (study PRJEB28704, sample SAMN03018312) | fermentation metagenome | biome: anthropogenic terrestrial biome; feature: soil; material... | reverse complement strand
CCTCTGCCGCGGCAAGACAGAGCCGGACCTGTCCGCCTGTCGTGTTTTCAACCGTGAAACAAAGGACGGCAAGGATATGCGGCGAATCTCCGAACTGCTCCGGCAGGCGGTCGCGTCGATTATCGATGTAAAAAAAGAAAGCGATATCGACAGCTTTTTCGGCAGCGGACAGACGACCTTTCTCTCCGGTGATATCCGCGGGCTGGACGATTTTGAGCTGATCTGCTTTTTGGTGGTGATGAGCGAATGATACAACTCCCTTCCGCAACGACCGTCGGACGTGTGCTTCCAAAGGAGGCGTTCTATCAACACCTGACGTTAAGCGGCGACCTGAAGGAGAAATTTGTCGCCGACATCAAGCGCATTACCCTCTCAAACTCCCTGACCGCCGCTACGCTCAATCTGGAGGCAGGGAATGAAATTAACGAGATACTGGTGCTGACCGTTGAATTGAAAAAGCAGCAGTTTGACGGGCGCATCGTAGAGAACATTGCCCGGCAGAATCCGCACAAGCTGCTGTTTCTGCTGCGGTTTGAGGACAAAGCGCAGCTTGCGGTTTATTACGGGAAGCTCTACACCACGGCATGGGTGCCCGATGACGAAATCACGCTCCAAGTGAAAGGCTTTACGCTGGACGCGGTATGGCAGGGCTTTTTGGAGCAAATTGCGTTGCGGGACAGCTTAACAGAAGTTTTGCCGGGTGAAGATTTTGATACCCGTTTACAGCGGCAGGAAAGAATCCTGAAACTGCAAAAAGAAATAGAGAAGCTGGAAAAACGAACGCAGAGCGAGGTTCAGCCGAAAAAGAAATTTGAACTGTATCGGCAATTACAAGAGTTGAATAAAAAACTGGAGGATATTGAAAATGCCTGATGATATCTTTGCTTTTACTTTAACAACAAAACAGGACTGTTTTGAAAAAGGAGATTGCGTTTTTTCTACAGATGGAGACACGGTAGGCAGAGTCCTTCGTCGATTGAAAGTAGCGGTTGACCCAGAAAACATCTTTTATTCTTACGATATTGAGTCTACGCAAGACACTTATCAGCGTATTGAAAGCGGAGAGAAACAGCTTTACCGTGTATCGGAATATAGCGTAAGCCCATGTTCAACATGGTACACCCACGAATAAGGAGGAACAGATCCATGGACAAGCTGAAAATGCACAGCATCAATAAAGTGGACGAAAACGTGGAAAAAATCGCGCGGCTTTTCCCGAACTGCGTGACCGAATCGCTGGTGGACGGCAAGCTCACGCGGGTGGTGGATTTTGATATGCTCAAGCAGGAGCTTTCCGACTTTGTGGTGGAGGGGCGCGAGGAACGCTATCAGTTCACTTGGCCGGACAAGAAAAAGTCCGTTTTGCTTGCCAACGCGCCGATTAACAAAACCCTCCGACCCTGTCGGGAGGAAAGCGTGAATTTTGATAAAACTGAAAATCTTTATATCGAGGGCGACAATCTGGAAGTGCTCAAGCTCTTGCAGGAAACCTATCTCGGCAAGGTGAAGATGATTTACATCGACCCGCCCTACAACACCGGCAACGACTTTGTGTATGAGGACGACTTTGCGCAAAATGCGGAGGATTATATTGCCAACAGCGGGCAGTATGACGAGGAGGGCAACCGCCTTGTGCAGAACACCGAGCGCAACGGACGTTTTCACACCGACTGGCTGAATATGATGTACCCGCGCTTGAAACTGGCAAAGGATTTGCTGACGGACGATGGGGTTATTTTTATCTCTATTGATGAAAATGAAGTTGAAAACCTAAAGAAAGTCGGTAACGAAGTATTCGGTGAAAAGAACTTTGTTGGTTCGGTGATTTGGGAGAGAGCATTTGCGCCCAAAAATGATGCAAAGTATTTTTCAGATAGCCACGATTATATTGTTGTGTATGCTAAAAGCATTATAGATTTCAAAATTGGTAAACTTCCAAGAACTGAAGAAGCTAACGCAAGATATAAAAATCCAGACAATGACCCTCGTGGCGCGTGGGCAAGCGACAATTTGACTGTTAAAACCTATAGTGCAGATTATGACTACGAAATTACTACTCCGTCCGGAAAAATAATACGACCGACTGACGGACGGTGTTGGTTTACAAATAAACGACGTATGCAAGCGCTTATCGATGACGGTCGCGTTTGGTTTGGTGAAAGCGGAGACAATATGCCTCGCTTAAAACGATTTCTTTCTGATGTACAACAGGGTATGGTTCCCACTACAATTTGGAAATACGATGAAGTCGGGCATAATCAGGAAGGACGCCAAGAATTAAAAAAACTGTTTGATGATAAAGGATACTTTGATGGACCCAAACCAGTTCGACTTTTACATAGAATTCTTCAAATTGCTAATACAAAACTTGACGATATTATCCTCGACTTCTTCTCCGGTTCTGCTACCACCGCCCACGCGGTTATGCAGCTCAATGCCGAAGACGGCGGCAACCGCAAATTCATCATGGTACAGCTCCCCGAAAAAACTGACGAAAAGAGCGAGGCATACAAAGCCGGCTACAAAAACATCTGCGAAATCGGCAAGGAGCGCATTCGCCGCGCCGGAAAGAAAATTCTTGAAGAAAACAAGGACAAACCCGGAGTTGAAAACCTCGACATCGGCTTCCGCGTCCTCAAGTGCGACAGCGGCAATATGAAAGACGTGTATTACAGCCCGTCCGACTATGAACCGTCGCTGTTTTCGTCCCTCACCGACAACATCAAGGAAGACCGCAGCCCCGAAGACCTGCTCTTTCAGGTGATGCTCGACCTCGGCGTGCTGCTTTCCAGCAAAATCGAGGAAACCACCATTGCCGGCAAGAAAGTATTCTCCGTCGCCGATGGCTATCTGATTGCCTGCTTTGACGAGAACCTCACCGACGAAACGATAAAGGCGATTGCACAGAAAAAACCGTATTATTTCGTCATGCGTGACGGCGGCTATGCAAGCGACAGCGTCGCCACAAACTTCGACCAGATTTTCGCGGCATACAGCCCGAGTACGATCAGGAAGGTGCTGTGAGATGCCAGAGTTATCACAATTGGAAATGGGAGCTTTCCTGAAGCTGTACAATCGCGGAGGGTATGTTCTTGATTTTTCAACAAACGATTTCGATGTGTTTACCATGAATAGTGTTGGAGTTGCTGTTTGTGAAAAATATGGAATGTCAAAAGGTAAATCCTTAATGGCGTACCTCAATGATGCATGCCCGACGGATAAAATGAAACTCATTAAGGATTTGTTTGATTATTACGAGGCAAACTTTGATGGCGAATACACCCGACGCGAGCCTGCGTATTCAGGTGAATATCGGTTTGACTATAATGCTGAATACGCGGGTTACTATCGTAAGTGTAAGGAAATCGCTAACCGAGTGTTTGGTATATCTGCACCGTTTCTTCAAACTGCAAAAATACTTAAAGACAAGTTCTCAAGCGATTATCTTTCCGCACAGATAGATTTAATGATCGAAATGCAGTCTTCAAACCCGACTGAAGCTATCGGTAAAGCAAAAGAGCTTATTGAGAGCTGTTGTAAAACAATTCTTGATGATAATCATATAGAATGGGATAAAAACTGGGATGTTGGCAGGCTGACGGGAGAAACAGTAAAGTGTTTGAAACTCATGCCAGCAGATATACCCGATACTGCACCTGCTGCCAGTGAAATGAAAGCTCTTTTAGGCAATCTTCGAGCTATTTCTACAAATCTCGCCGCGCTGAGAAATCCATATGGAAGTGGGCATGGAAAGAGCGCGTCGTACAAAGGGCTTGAAGAACGCCATGCAAAACTTGCCGTAGGCAGCAGTATAACCCTTGTTAGCTTTCTTTGGGATACGCACGAAAGGAGAGGGTCGGATGCGAATTGACTTTATTTTTATCAATTTCATACCCATGTGGTTGACAACGTCATCGGCTTCTTCCAGCTTACAAAAAGGAAGGTGCTTTGAGTGAAACAAATTACTGAAATCACCCGCCGTGATATTTTTGATTTATTTCTCTATGGGACAGAAATTGATGAATTCTTTGAAACGAAAAAGATTAAATACCCTTTCTACGGTAGATTATCAGAGATGGATTTTCTGAAAAGAATATATGATCTCAATTCTTTGCCGAGCAATGATAGCCGCTTCGAGAACGCTGAAGGTGATATTTGGCAACACACAATCAATAATGACGACTACGAAGCCGGATGGGTATTTGAAGATGACCGCTTTCAATTGCAAAATGGCGAAGATGAAGTTCTGTTAACCTTTTTGTGCGCAGTATTCCATCCCGCTGTGCGGTCTGAAAGCGGATACTGGAAGGAGTTTCTTGATGAGGTAAATGGTTTGCTCCGCAATGATGGATATGAACTCTATCCTGAGAGTAAAATTTCAGGAAGAGATGTATATGGCTGGAGGAAATATGACCCGGAGCAAGCAGCTATGTTCATACCATTTTCGCAAAGGTACGCTGCGGAAATCAAAGATCGAAAGTTGAGTCTGTCGCTCAGCATGAAAATTCGCAGCCAACTATATAAAGTTCTCGAGAAGTATACGACTACTTATCGAGAGACAAGCGAGACGGGGTGGCAATCAGATATTTTAACAAGTGAATATGTATTCCGCGACATTTCGCAGTTTTATCAGCCAAAATGTTATAACGAAAATGGAGACTATGTTGCAACAGGAGATATGCAGCAATTTATTATGAAAAACTCTCCGTTTTGCGTGTTCGATGCTATCGAGTTTTATGAGAAGTATAACAGTAACGGGGAGTTCGCTATGCAAATCAACTCCATATTTAAGCTGAATTCTATTACCTATAAGCTTGAAAATGGAAAACTTATTAACACACTTGATGTGAGCATAAGCAGCACAACCATGTCGGGTATTTCTGAAACTGGACTAAAAGAACTTGTCCTTGAGGCTGTTCGGTATTACAGCGAAAATAACAAAGAAATTGCAGTTGAAAAACTGTGGGATGCATTTGAACGCCTAAAGACTTACTATTCTCCGCAACTGAACAAAGCAAAGTCGGCAGAAAAAATCATCGAAGATATGAGTGCCTCCGAACCACATTACAAAGCTATCTATGAGCAAGAGTTCAGGACACTTACTAATATTGGAAATAGTTTTCGAATTCGTCACCATGAAACTACTAAAATTGACATTGGTGATAGTAGGCAATATGACTATTTCTATAAGCGTTGTCTTGCCCTTGTATCTGTCGCAGTACTCTATCTGGAAGGAGGGTCACAAGCGCGATGAAGTTTAACTTCAAAATTCAGCAATACCAAACGGACGCGGTGGAAGCTGTCGTCAGTGTCTTTAACGGCCAGCGCCATTATGACCGCACGACCTATATCCGTGACCTCGGCAAAGTGGCGCCGCAGCCGGTTCAGATGCGTTTGGAAACGCCGGATGAATACGGCGAGCAGCTCGATCTGACGGACGAGCTTGGCTATAAAAACGAGAATATCGAGCTCTCCGACGAGCAGCTTCTGCACAATATCCGCGAACGCCAGACGCTGAACAACATCCGGCTGTCCGACGAGCTTTCACGCCGGCTTGGGCGCTGCTCTTTGGATATTGAAATGGAAACCGGCACAGGAAAAACCTATGTTTACATCAAGACCATGTTCGAGCTGAACAAGCGGTACGGCTGGAGCAAATTTATCGTTGTTGTGCCGTCTATCGCCATCCGCGAGGGCGTGAAGAAATCCTTTGAAATGACCGTGGATCACTTCATGGAGCATTACGGGAAAAAAGCGCGGTTCTTCGTCTACAACAGCTCCAATCTTAATCAGCTTGACAATTTTTCCTCCAGCGCCGGTATCAATGTCATGATTATCAACACGCAGGCGTTTGCCTCCTCCCTGAAAGAGGACGGCAGAAGCAAAGAAGCGCGGATTATTTATTCCAAGCGTGACGAATTTGCCTCCCGGCGCCCGATTGATGTCATCAGTGCCAACCGTCCGATTATTATTCTCGACGAGCCGCAGAAGATGGGCGGCGAAGTCACGCAGAAAGCGCTGAAAAGCTTCAACCCGCTTTTCAGCCTGAATTATTCCGCCACGCACAAGGATCACCACAACCTTGTCTATGTGCTGGATGCGCTGGATGCCTACAACAAGCGCCTCGTCAAAAAAATCGAGGTCAAGGGCTTTGAAGTAAAAAACTTCCGCGGCACGGATAGGTATCTGTTCTTGGAGGATATTATCCTTTCAAGCAAGAAACCGCCGATGGCACGGCTGGAATTTGAGGTCAACTATCAAAAATCTATCAACCGTGAGACGCGTATTCTCGGCGTTGGAGACAATCTGTATTATCTCTCCGCCGGCAAGAACATGCCGCCACTGGAGGAATATCAGGGCTACACGATATCCGAAATCGATCCCATCGGTGCGTCGGTAACCTTTACCAACGGCGAGGTGATTACACGCGGGGACGTCGTCGGCGACATTTCCGAAAAGGATATGCGCCGCATTCAGATACGCGAAACGATTATCTCCCATTTCAAGAAGGAAGAAAGCCTGTTCCATAAGGGCATTAAAACGCTGTCGCTGTTCTTCATCGATGAGGTTGCGAAGTACCGGCAGTACGATGAGGACGGCAATGAGCTGCTCGGTGAGTATGGTCGGATATTCGAGCAGGAGTATATCAACGTGCTCAATGAGTACATCACGCTTTTCGATACGCCGTATCAAAAATATCTGCGCAGCATTGATGTGGCCGACACGCACAAGGGCTATTTCAGCATTGATAAAAAGACTGGACATGCCGTTGACAGTACGCTGAGGCGCGGCTCGGAGTTCTCCGATGATATCTCCGCCTATGATTTGATTTTGAAAAACAAAGAACGCCTGCTTTCCTTTGATGAGCCGACGCGGTTTATCTTTTCCCATTCCGCACTGCGCGAGGGTTGGGACAATCCGAATGTGTTTCAGATTTGTACGCTCAAGCACTCCGACAGCACAACACAGAAACGGCAGGAGGTCGGACGCGGTATGCGCCTGTGCGTCAATCAAGACGGAGAACGCATGGACGCTGAAACCTGCGGGACGGCGGTGCACGACATCAACCTGCTTACAGTGATCGCTAGTGAGAGCTATGCGCCGTTTGTTTCCGCTTTGCAAAAGCAGATCAAGGATGTACTCTACGACAGGCCGTCTAAAGCGACAATGGATTACTTCCTTGGCAAAACGGTCAAAATCGGAGAAGTTCCCACGACCATCAATGCGAAGCAGGCAAAGGACATTTATCGTTATCTGCTGAAAAACGATTATGTGGATGACAACGACAATGTCACGGATTCTTACCGCGCTGACCTTGCCAACAACGCGCTTGCGCCGCTGCCGCCTGACCTGCAGCCGATCGCCGAGGGCGTTCACACGTTGATACAAGGCGTGTTTGACGAACGCGTCCTTGACAGTATGATTGACAACGGCAACAAAACCAAGATTTTTGAAAACGAGCTGAACGAAAATTTCTACAAAAAGGAGTTTCAGACGCTTTGGGGCTACATCAACCACAAGTATGCCTATGCTGTGGATTTTGATGCGGCTGAGCTGATTCAGAAATCCATCGTCCATATCGACCAGAACCTCTTTGTTTCGCAGCTCCAATATACCGTTTCTACCGGAGAACAAAAATCCGACATGGAAGCGACATCCATTGAGCGCGGCGACGCTTTCGAGGCGGCCAAAACGCGCACAGAAACGCTGCGTCACTCGGAAATCAGTCAGGTGAAGTACGATTTGATTGGCAAGGTTGCCGAAGGGACTATCCTGACGCGCCGCACAGTGGCCGCTATTTTGTCCGGAATCAGCCCTGCAAAGCTTGCCATGTTTAAGTACAATCCGGAGGAGTTTATCAACAAAGTCATTCGCCTTATCAAAGAGCAAAAGGCAACGATGATCGTCGAACATATTACATATGACCGGATTCAGGGCAGCTATGACAGCGACATTTTCACGGCTGAAAAACATTCGCAGGGCATCGACAAAGCTTTCCGCGTTCACAAGCATATACAGGACTACGTTTTCACCGATGGCATCGCGGAGCAGAGCGTCGAGCGCCGGTTTGCGCAAGACCTTGAAGCCGCCAATGAAGTCTGTGTCTATGCCAAGCTGCCGAAAGGCTTTCAGATTCCCACACCGGTCGGCAATTATTCACCGGATTGGGCGATTGCGTTTTACGCCGGCACGGTGAAGCATATCTTCTTCGTTGCCGAGACAAAGGGCACAATGGAAACGCTCCAGTTAAAGCCGATAGAGCAGGCCAAAATCCGCTGTGCGCGGAAGCTGTTCAATGAAATATCCACGGAAAACGTGGTTTACCACGATGTTGACAGCTACCAGAGCTTGCTGAATATTATGGAAAGCCTGTGAGGAGAGTTCAATGCAGATGATTATTGACTTTGATAATCCATCCACATTCCCTGCTTCTCTTGGGAATTGGGATGAGTCTTTTGAAAACATGATACGCATTAACATCAGCCTCGAGGGAGTTACTAAAGGCTGGCAAATTAAACATCAGCTACAAGATTTACGCATTGATGAGATGCCGATAGTAACTGAGTTCGTTTCTGCAAATCCAGACGTAGAAGTAGTAGTTTGTCATGTTACGCGATTGCTGGATGAAAAAATCTTATTGCAGGAAGGTCTTGTGACCGGAGGAGGTCGTGGCTCTGTAGCTGAAGAACGCTTAAGGGCTCTGCTTGAACACATTGGCCTTGAGAAAGACAAGATAGATGAGGTTTTTACTCAGATCTACAACTATTGGGAGCGTGATAAGGAACAACGGACGGAGTCGGTTCATTTCATGTTTGATAAGAGCCTGGTATACAAAGATGACACGGCTAACAATTTTGCTATAAATCTGGGAGGTGAAATCCTGCGCTGGTCGCTGGAGGCAATTGACCGTGACCTATATAAGAGGGAGCCATATAAGCGACTTTGGATTGAAGGGACTCCTTCCATTGTGAAATTCAAATGCAAGCTGTCCGATGTGCATGAGATATGCCGTAATGCGGTTATTGCGGAAATCGTTAAATATTTTATTGTTACGCGGATGTATGGCTATCCTTATGAATTTGAATTTACCGGGATGACAAACAGTTCGATTCCGGCAGAGAATATTGTTAGCATAGAGGAAATTGAAGGCTTTATTGAAATGCAGGAAAAGTATCCTGATTTCGAGGGCTTCTACGACGAATTGAAATAGCGGAGGTATCGATATGTCGACACGTGGGAAAAGCATCAACTTATTTTTGATGGATGGTGATGCCAGCGGAAGGATGAAGTGTACCTTTGCTAACTGGACAGGTGTCGCTTACAAAATTCCGAGGACGGAATTGGACAAGTGCAAAGAGCGAGATGATCTGAAACAGAGTGGCGTATACTTCCTTTTTGGTACCTCTGATGAGACCGGGAAGGGTGTTGTTTATATCGGACAAGCCGGAGCGCGTAAAAACGGTGAAGGCATCCTCAATCGGCTGATGGAACACAAGCGCAATCCCGAAAAAGACTACTGGACAGAGGTAATTGTTTTCACCACTTCCAATAATTCGTTCGGTCCCACTGAGATAAGCTACCTTGAAAACCGATTCTGCAATCTCGCTATAGCCGCAAACCGTTATGATGTAAAAAACAGCAATGATCCTACTCTTGGAAATATTACCGAGGAGAAAGAAAGTGAAATGGAAGAGTTCATTGATTACGCTAAGGTGATCATGGGTACGCTTGGTTATAAATTGTTCGAGCCCATCAGCAAGTCGCAGATGAAGAAAACAGAAAATACTGTGACTGTTTCGTATGACAGTGCAAGGCTGCATCTTGAGCGCACAATCAAAAATGTCGGAAAAGTCGAGGCCAACGGCATTCAAACCACAGAAGGATTTGTTGTTCTTAAAAGCAGTCACATTTCTCTGGTGGACGACGATACGATTCCAACAGTTATCAAAGAACGCAGAAAGAAAGCACCTGTAGATGAGCAAGGCGTTTTACAGGAGGATATGCTTTTTACCAGCCCGTCTTACGCTGCGATGTTCGTCATCGGAAAGAGTGCAAATGGCCTGACGAGCTGGAAAACAGAAAGCGGACAATCATTAAAAGCACTTGAATCAACCGAAACGGAGTGACACCGAACCCATAGTTGATTTAATATTCTTAACACGAAAGGTATAACGCTTGCAACTTTGATTTTCAAAATGCAACTGTGATTTTTCCGACCGACCTTTTGAGTCATTGTATCCTGCGGAAAGGTACGGAGGCATAGAAACCACCATCAATCG
>ENA-UOOK01007173-UOOK01007173.1-fermentation-metagenome-genome-assembly--contig:-NODE-7173-length-10280-cov-9.649193_pt1 | contig 10280 bp, 7 predicted proteins | sample MGYA00245777_ERZ724023 | MGnify/ENA primary metagenome ERZ724023 (study PRJEB28704, sample SAMN03018312) | fermentation metagenome | biome: anthropogenic terrestrial biome; feature: soil; material... | reverse complement strand
CCTCGAACAATACATGTATAATTTGCCAATTTTTTCAAAATATAACACTGAGGTGAGTCAGTTGAAGAAAGTCATGCAGATTCTTGCCTGTGCCGCGGTACTCGCCGCCGCCCTGCTCATCGTGCAGAGCCCGGGGTGGAAGCGGGGGAGCGCTTCTTCCGGGACAAGCATTTCACATTATTCTAACTCAAATGCCTCGTCCCGTCAAGAAAGCGCCGGGACCCTTCCGGCCGGCGCTCCCAAAAACGATTCTTATGTTATCCGGGAATACAAAGGGCATATCGGCGTGTTCCGCAAAGGCGAAGAAAAGCCGTTCCAGGAATATGAAACCGAGGTGGAGCTTCTGCCGGAGCCGGACCGTAAGGCGCTGAAGGCCGGCATCGTCGTGCATTCCATGGAAGAAGTCGAAAAGCGGATTGAGGACTACGACGCCTGAGAGGCGGCCTGCCTGAGGTCGTAGAGCGTCTGCCCGGAGGACAGGCCCCCCGCCCCGGCGGTCTGTGTTTTCCCGCTCGACCAGAGCGAGGAATCGACCGCCTTGCCGTTTTGCCTGACCCATTCCGCGACTTCGTCCGAGCCGCCCGCGCGCCCACCGGACCCGCCGAGCAGATAATAGCGGATTTCGCCGTTTTTGACCATCTGCCGCAGCTTTTCGACCGTCAGGGTCTGGGTGCTGCCGCTGAACCCGCCCACGGCCATCACCGGGCGGCCCGTGGCGAGGATAATCGGCTCCGCTTCGGCGGCGCTTGGGACGGCGGCGAGGAACTTTTCCCCGGTATTGTTCTTCTCAAGGAAACGAATCAGCTCCGTGCTGCCGGAGGTCCGGCCGCGGCCAGCCCCGAATCCCGCGCCCGGCGCTGCCCCGGAATCCGCGCCCGGCGACGTTTCGGAATCTGCGCCCGGCGCCGCGCCGCCCCTGCCGGAGAAGCGGCCGCTCCCGTCTCGGGAAGCGGATTCTTCGGCGGAAGGGCCGGCGGACGGAATCTGGGCGCTGACGTTCCCCACCATAGCCGAGTACCCCGTCCAGACCGCGGGCGCGACCAGCAGGCCGGCGAACGCGGCGGCGGTGAGCGCCGCGGCCAGCTTCTGCGAAGGATTCCGCCCGGCAAGGCGAAGCGCCAGAAGAAGGACAGCCGGCACGCCCGCCGCGGCGCAGACGACGGGAATCAGCACCTCTTCATGGTACGAGTATTCCCAGAGGAGGACGGCCTGCACGGCCGCGGTCGCCGCCAGAGCGGCGGGGAGGAAGAAGCCCGCCGCGCCGCGCTGCCGGTACAGCCGCGCCATCTGCGTCAGGCCGATGCCGACGAGGGCCGCGAGGAACGGCGCCATCACGGAGAGATAGTACGGATGGAAAAATTCCGAGATGCTGAAGTAGACGCACATGGTGACCACGGAGCCGCCCCAGAGCAGAACGGCGGCGAGCAGCCTGCGCCGGCGCTTCTTGTCTTCTTTGTCCGCCCGGAAAAACAGAACCAGAAGAACGGCGATGGAAAACAGGCCGAGCGGCAGAAGCCAGCTGTCCTGCCCGCCGAGCGTCGTGTTGAACATCCGCAGGGGGCTGGGGCTGCCGCCGCCGTTGAACATGCTGTTCCCGGCTCCGCCCCCGCTGCCCGAGGGCATTCCGCGGCCTTCATTCGAGCCCCCGCGCGGGCTCCCGGTTCCGCCGCCGGGGAGGGAGGGGGCCGAACTGCCGGACGCCGGCTTTTCCGCGGTCGGGGCGCGGAATCCGGAGCCGCCGCCCCGCATCTGCCCGAAAATGCGCTGGATGCCGTTGTACTGCAGCGCCAGTTCCAGCTCCGAATTGGTGGAGCTGTTGTCGACGTAGGGCCGCTGGTCCGCGGGCGTCAGGTCCACCGCCGCGGACCAGGAGAGGGAGACCGCCGCGAGGACCAGCGCCGCCGCCACAAGCCGCAGGATGCGCTGCTTCCAGCGCAGGTCCGTCGCAAAGAGATAGACGGCGACCAGCGCGGGCAGAATCAGAAAAGCCTCCAGCGTCTTGGCGTTGTAGGCGATGCCGAGAAACACCATCGAAAGCATCAGCCAGCGCGTCTTTCCCGTCTCGGCCGCCGCCGTCATGGCCCAGACGGAGCAGACCATGAAGAAAATCAGGATGGAATCCGTATTGTTGGTTTTGCTGATGAGGATGAAAATCGGCGAAAGCGCGAGGACGAGGGCGGAAATCAGCCCCGCGGCCTCGCCGAAGCCCCGCCGGACCGTTCGGTAGAGAATCAGGACCGAAGCGACCGCGGCGATGCAGTCGGGCAGGATGATGCTCCAGCCGTAGAAACCGAACACCTTGGCGAAGGCGGCCTGAATCCACAGCGAGACCGGCGGCTTGTCGACCGTGACCCAGCCGCCCGGGTCCAGCGAGACGAAGAAGAAATTCTTCCAGCTCGTCAGCATGCTTTTGACGGAAGCGGCGTAAAACTCATTGCTGTAGCCGAGATTCCAGATATTGAAAACGGACAGGAACGCGGCCAGGCATAAAATCAGGAACAGGGCGATTTGGGACTTGTATTTTTTCACAGTTTCTTTCACGGCTCCCATGGCTTCAACCTCCGTGCAGCGTTTTTTTACAGCTTTAAGGGTAGAGGGAAAATATTTTCAAAGCGTGAACGGAGCGTGACCATTTCAAGGCCGTATTGTAAAAAAATAACGCTGTCCTCCTTTTCAAAGGACAGCGCTGGTTTGCTGTTTGCAGGGCCTTCGCAGAAAGCGCGTTTCAGCGCTTTCTCTTTTTGCCCTTTTTGCGGGGAGCGCTCTTTTTCGGCGCGGGCCGAGCCGGCGCGGAAGCGCCCGCCTCCTGCGAAGACGGCGCCGGGCCCGCAGCGGCTTTTGCGGGGGCGGCCAGCCTGGCCTGCCCGGCGTCCGCAAGGCTTTTCTTTTTCAGCTTGTGGTTTTCCCATGTGACGTAGAGCGGGCCGGCGATGCAGACGGTGGAGTAGCAGCCGGTCACGACGCCGACCATCATGGGCAGCGCGAACGCAACGACGCTGTTGAGCTGGTAGACGGAGCCGACGACGAACACGGTCGCAATCGCGAGGAACGTGCAGATCGCCGTGTTGATCGAGCGGGTGAACGTCTGGTTGATGCTGGTGTTCACGAGGACGCGGTAAGGCGTTTTCGGGCCCATCAGCCTGCGGTTTTCGCGGATGCGGTCGTAAATCACGATGGTGTCGTTCAGAGAATAGCCGAGGATGGTGAGCACGACGGCGATGAAGTTGTCGTCGAGCGGCATCCGGAAGATGATGAACGTGAAATAGACCATCGCCACATCGTGCAGCAGGGCGAAAATCGCGAAGAAGCCCGCCGCCATGCCGCCGATTTTGCGGAACCGGGCCGCAATGTAGAGGTTCAGCAGCAGGAAGGCGATCAAAACGGCCACGATGCATTTGAGGAAGAAGCTCTGCCCCATCGAGGGGTTGACGGAATCCATCTTCAGGCTCTCAAATTTCTCGTTCGGGTAAGCTTTGTTCAGGGCTTTCAGAACGGCCGTCTGGTCGGCGGGGGTGATGGAATTCGTCCCTGCCAGCGAGATGGTCACGTTGTTGGAAACCTGCCCGCTTTCGGCCGAGCGGACGTTTTTGTTTACGCTGACCGAAGCGTCGCGGCCAAGGCTCGACTCGACCGCCCTTTCGACTTTCTGCGTCTCAATCTCGCCGCTGTAGGAGTAGCTGAGCACCGCGCCGCCCGTGAACTGGATGTCCAGCCGCGTGCCGAAAATCACGTTGCAGATAAGGCCCACCAGAACCACCGCAAGGGAGATGCAGTAATAAATCCACCGGTTTTCATAAAACCGGATATGGTAGGTTTTCATACTGCGGCACCCCCTTTCAGCGCAGTCTTGTCCTTTTCCGAAGGGCCGCCGTACAGCCACTTGCTCCGGGCAAACGAGAACTGCGAAAGGGATTTCGTCATCAGGCGGGTCGTCAGCACGCCGAACAGGAAGTTGCCGATGATGCCGATCAGCAGCGTGTAGCCGAACGAGTAGATGGAGCCGGTCGTCGAGGCGCCGAACCAGTAGGAGAGGATGTTTTTCGGCCCGAACACCAGCATCAGGATGATGGCGACGATGATCACCGTGATGTTCCCGTCGAAAATGGCGGAAAAGCTGTTCTGGTCGCCTTTCGAGATGGCGGAGTCGAGCGGCTTGCCGGCCCACAGCTCCTCTCTGATGCGGGTCGCCGTGATGATGTTGGCGTCGACGCCCATCCCGATGGAGAGGATAATCCCCGCGAAGCCCGGCAGCGTGAGCGTGAAGCTGTTCAGGAACGGGAAGTAGCCGGAAACCGCCGCGAACGACAGCCCCACCTGCCCCAGCAGGGAAATCACGGCCACCACGCCGGGCAGCCTGAAGAACAGAATCATGAACAGGCCGACGAGGCAGAACGCGATGATTCCCGCGAGCTTCATGGCGCTCAGGGAGGATTTGCCGAGCACCGGGCTCAGCACGCCGTAACTGGTGGTCGTCAACTTGAACGGCAGGGCGCCGGCGTTGATTTTATTGGCCAGCGAGGAAGCCTCCGCGGCCGTGAAGCCCTGCGAGCCGCCGTCGATCTGGCATTCGCCGTTGGTGATTTCTTCCTCCACGGTCGGGTACGAAATCATCACGTCGTCCATCCAGATGGAGATAATCTGGTTTTTCAGGCGCTTGGTCGCGTCGGCAAACTTTTTGGTGCCGCTGTCGCTCAGTTTCAGGCTGACGACATAGGCGGCTCTGCCCGTCGTCTGGTTGGTGGTCATCTGCGGGGTGGCGCTCACGATGTCGCTGCCCTTTAAGATGACGCTGGAGGCGGTCACGCCTTTCGGGGTCTTATAGACAGGGTTGCCGTCGGCCCCGGTGGACTGGGTGGTGTATTCCTTTCCCTCCCGGAACGTGACGACCGCCGTGGCGGAAAGCTCGCTGATGGCCTTCTGCGGGTCGAAGTCCTTCTCGTCGTTCTTCCAGGGGAAGCGGACGATAATCCGGCTGTGGTTATAGTCGGTGTAAACCTCATAATCCGTGATGTTTTCGCCGATCAGCCGCTGCTTGATGGTCGATTCCGCGGAATCCATCTGCTGCTTTGTCGCCTTCTGGGACGTGGCGGGCGTAAACGTGGCCTCCACGCCGCCGTTGATATCGATTCCCCATCTGATATCGCCGACACCTTTCAAATAGGTGACGGGATTATCCCCGTTTTTTCCTTTGATGCCGAAGATGGAAGTAAAGGTAAAAAAGAGTATGAGGAGGGCAACGATGAAAAAGACAGGCCTTGGAACTCGCTTCATTCGTGAATCCTCCAATGTGTTGGTTTTCCGCGAAATTTCGCAGACATAACGCATCTATTATATTGTGGGACTGCCAAAAAGTCAATCGCTTCGGCGTCATAACCTGTGAAAAAAGGGCATAAGAATGGGAGGGGCTTTCGCCCCTCCCAAAGCGGCCGGGCGGAGAAACGCGGGCTACAGAGAGGAAGCGACCCTCGCCTTCAGCGACCCGGAGGACTTTCGGCGGCTCAGCAGCTTTTCGGCCGCCGCCAGCTGGACGGAGATGCAGAACAGGTCCATCGCCTGCTCCAGCTCCTCCACCGGCGGAAAAGTGGGCGCAATGCGGATGTTGCTGTCCCTGGGGTCCTTCCCGTAGGGGAACGTCGCGCCCGCCCCGGTCAGCTTGACGCCCGCCCCGGCGCACAGCGACACCACGCGCCTGGCGCAGCCGGGCATCACGTCCACGCTGATGAAGTAGCCGCCCCGCGGCCGGGTCCATTCGGCCACCCCTTTGCCGGAGAGCTGCGAGTCCAGTTTGGCGAGCACCGCCCGGAACTTCGGCGCAATCAGGGCGCGGTGCCGGGCCATCTGCGCGAGGACGCCGTCGATGTTTTTCAGGAACGCGACGTGGCGCAGCTGGTTCAGCTTATCCGGGCCGATGGTCTGGTAGAAATAGTGCTTGCGGATGTCCCGCAGGTTGCCTTCCGCCGCCGCCATGGCCGCCACGCCGGCGCCCGGAAAGGTGATTTTGCTGGTCGAGGCGAAATAGAACGCGAGCTCCTGGCTGCCCGCCCTGCGGCACTCGTCCCACAGGCTCAGCAGATGGTCGGGCGTGTCCGTCAGGTCGTGCACGCAGTAGGCGTTGTCCCAGAAGATGCGGAAGTCCTTCGCCGCCGGCTTCAGCCGGGCGAAGCGGCGGACCGTTTCGTCGGAGAACGTGATGCCGGTCGGGTTCTGGTATTTCGGCACGCACCAGATGCCCTTCACGGCCGGGTCCTTCACCGCCTGCTCGACGGCGTCCATGTCGGGGCCTTCCGGCGTCATCGGGATGGTAATAAGGTCGAAGCCGAAATACTCCGTAATGGCAAAGTGGCGGTCATAGCCGGGCGCGGGGCACAGAAAGCGCAGGTGCTCCTGCTTGCCCCACGGCCTGCACCCCGCAAAGCCGTGCGTCATCCCGCACGAGACGGTGTCGAACATCATGTTCAGGCTGGAGTTTCCCCCCACAATCACGTTTTTCTCGTCCACTTCCATCATATCCGCAAACAGGCGCCGCATCTCCGGAAGGCCGTCGGGCAGGCCGTAGTTGCGGCAGTCGTCCCCGGTGGAGGCCCGGTAGTCGGAAGAGGAATTCAGCGCGTCCAGCATCGCCGCGGAGAGCCGGAGCTGGTCGCGCCCCGGCTTGCCGCGCGCCATGTTCAGGCTCAGCTTCTTCGCCTGAAAATCCCGGTATTGGCTCTCCAAATCCTTCCGCACCGATTCCAGCTCCGGTTTCGGCATCGTCTTAAAATCCAAGGCATGAGCATCCCTTTCAAAAGAATTGCAAAATTGGCCGTAAAGCAACCTCTATTTTAACCCATTCGATAAAAAAATGCAAGCCGAAATTTGCCGGAATTCATTTTTATTGAAAAACGGCTTTCGCTTTTCAGGGCGGCCCTTCCCGGGCCGGCAGACTGTCGAAAAATCCGGCTGGAAAATCACGCCGCGTCATGCTATAATAACGAAAACTGTGCTTTTACGCGGACCGGACCGCGGCCCTTTTCCAGCAACGGGGAAAGGGACTTTGTATTTGGGGGCTCACAGATTGAAGAGAACGACGATTTCCGCGCTGTATGCCGATACGGCGGCTTTTGCGGACAGGACGGCAACCGTCTGCGGCTGGGCGCGCTCCATCCGCAGTTCCAAAAAGTTCGGCTTTATCGACCTGAACGACGGAAGCTGCTTCAGGGGCGTGCAGATTGTCTTCGAGGCGGGGAAAATCGGAAATTATAAAGAAGTGGCCGGGCTGAACGTCGGCTCCGCCCTCATCGTGAAGGGAGAGCTCAAGGTCACGCCCGGCGCGAAGCAGCCGTTTGAAATCCACGCCGCCGAAATCACCGTGGAGGGCGCCTCCACGCCGGACTACCCGCTTCAGAAAAAACGGCATTCACCGGAATACCTGCGCACCATCGCCCACCTGCGGCCGCGGACGAACCTGTTCGGCGCGTCGTTCCGGGTGCGCTCCGCGGCGGCCACATGATTGAAACTGAGCGTATTCATGAAGTACGCGAACAATATCCGGATGCGGCGGTTGTCTGCTACGTGAATTCCACGGCAGAAATAAAAGCAGAATCGGATGTCTGTGTCACTTCATCCAACGCAATACGTATTGTGAAGAAATTGCCGAACAAAGACATCTTCTTTATCCCGGACAACAATCTGGGCCGTTACGCGGCAAAGCAGCTTCCGGAAAAACATTTTATTTTCCATGACGGCTTTTGTCATGTTCACACAAGTATACACAGAGAAGAAGTACTTAAGGCAAAGGAAGTACATCCTGAGGCTTTGATTCTGGCACATCCGGAATGTACAGAGGAAGTGCTGGAACTGGCTGACTTTATCGGCAGTACATCCCAGATTTTGGATTACGCCACACAGTCCGAGGAAAAGGTCTTTCTCATCTGCACGGAGATGGGGATTTTCTACGAACTCCAGCAGAAAAACCCGGGTAAAAAGTTCTATTCCGTAGGTCACAGGCAGTTTTGCCCCAACATGAAACGCATCAAGCTGGAGAGTGTTCTGGAGGCATTGGAGCGCATGGGGCCGGAAGTGCAGCTGGATGAAGAAATCCGGCAGAAGGCAAAGCTTCCATTGGAGCGGATGCTGCAGCTGGCCGCGGAGGAATGATCCGGATGTTATAAAAATTGTACTTTTATACCAGCCTCTTTCTCAATTCAATCTGATATTACCCTAAAAATTTTTTCAACAATTTTATATGGTTCTTATATGGTGGATATCGAAAGGGGATATCCACCATATTTGATTTTCTAATGATACTTTTTTGATGGGAAAAGGTAAGGAAGCTATTGATTCCATGATATTGTCCCATACCGCTGTCACCTACACCCCCGAAAGGGAGATTTGGGTTCGACAGGTGAATGATAGTGTCGTTGATACAGCCGCCCCCGAATGAGATGGCTTTCAATGCGTCATCTGCATTTTCTTTTTTACTGGTAAACATGTAAAGTGCCAGTGGTTTTGCATGAGCATTTATCATAGAAAAAGCATCCTCCAGTCGATCAAATTCCATTATTGGGAGCAGTGGACCAAAGATTTCCTCCTGCATAACGGCACTATTCCATTTTACATGATCCAGTAAAGCAGGGGCAATCTGTAAGGTGTCTTCATTATACTGTCCGCCTACAGTGAGGTGGCCGCTTTGCAGCAGGCTTAAGAGACGGTCAAAATGTTTTTGGTTGATGATTTTTGGATAGTCAGGGTTCATTTCCGGAGCATCGCCATAAAAGGCTTTTATATATTTTTTTATAGCACAGGTAAGGCGCCCCTTCACGCTGCTGTGTACAAGCAAATAGTCCGGGGCTACGCAGGTCTGACCGGAATTCAAAAATTTTCCCCACACAATTCTTTTGGCAGCACGGTCAATGTCAGCGGTCTCATCCACAATACACGGGCTTTTCCCGCCGAGCTCTAAGGTCACCGGGGTCAGGTGCTTTGCGGCAGATTCCATGACAAATTTCCCCACTGTGACGCCTCCGGTAAAAAAGATATAGTCAAAATGTTCTTTTAATAAGGTCTGATTCACGGTCCTGCCGCCTCGGATAAGGTTGATATAAGAGGAAGGAAAGTTTTCTTTGAGTATTCTTCCCATAATTTCGGAGGTATGGAAAGAATACTCTGAAGGTTTAACCACGGCACAGTTTCCTGCGGCAATAGCGCCGATTAATGGTGTCATAGTGAGCTGGAAAGGATAATTCCAGGGAGCCATAATCAATACACAGCCGTAAGGCTCACTGTAAAGGTAACTGGAAGCAGGAAAATGCACGATTGGAGTTGCCTTTCTTTTTGGCTGAGTCCATCCGGCAAGATGATTCAATGTATATTTAATTTCCTCAAGAACAATCCCCACCTCAGTTTCGTATGCCTCAAAGGCAGACTTGTTGAGGTCAAGCTTCAGAGCATGTAGGATTTCATCTTCATGTTTTAAAATAGAGTTTCTCAAACGGTGAAGCTGCCTGATCCGAAAAGCAAGATCTTTGGTTTTCCCAACCGCAAAAAAGCTACGCTGTGACTGAAGTGTTTTTTTTATGTCATTCATGAGTATTCCTCCTTTGAAAATGTAAAACAGTTACTTATATTTTAACCTTTTTAATGGATTGTAACAAGAAAAGGTTAAAATAAATTTGAATAAGGTTTAGAGAAAAAAAGACTTGGAAAAGGGATGCTGCAAATTTGTCTACAGCACCCCTTAAAGTTATATTTTATTAAATGCGAGAGTGTTTTTGCCGTAAAACCCATCCATTGCTGTGTTGCCGACCATATCATCTAAATTAATTTTAAGAAGAACCTAAATTATTCTTAGATGGGTTTATAATACTGAATTAAAAATATATTTTGGCTCAGAATAGTTACAGAATATAAATAGAAAATAATAACGGAGGAAATGTTTTGAATAAGCTTAGCACTGAAAAGTCCCCATATCTGCTGCAGCACGCCACAAATCCCGTGAATTGGTTTCCCTGGGAAGCGGATGCTTTTGAGCAGGCAAAGGATGAAGACAAACCTATTTTTTTGAGCATTGGATATAGTACTTGCCACTGGTGCCATGTTATGGCCCATGAGTCCTTTGAGGATGAGGATGTGGCAGCCATACTTAATCAAAATTACATCTGCATCAAGGTAGACCGGGAGGAACGCCCTGATATTGATGCTGTGTATATGGCAGCATGCCAAATGTTTACCGGTTCCGGCGGCTGGCCATTAACTGTCATTATGACACCGGAGCAAAAGCCGTTCTGGACAGGGACTTATCT
>ENA-UOOK01007171-UOOK01007171.1-fermentation-metagenome-genome-assembly--contig:-NODE-7171-length-10281-cov-5.902895_pt1 | contig 10281 bp, 6 predicted proteins | sample MGYA00245777_ERZ724023 | MGnify/ENA primary metagenome ERZ724023 (study PRJEB28704, sample SAMN03018312) | fermentation metagenome | biome: anthropogenic terrestrial biome; feature: soil; material... | reverse complement strand
TGCTGCCGTGGTAGATCGTGGCGTCGTTGGTGCTGCCCATCGCCTTCGTGCCGTCTTTCTTGACGGGGGCGATCGGGGCATGGCCGATACCGGCGGTGATCTTCTTCGTGTCAAAGCCGAGCTCGTTCAACTTGTAGACCGCGGTCTCGACGCAGCGGCCGGCGACCTGGACCGAGCCGACGATCGATGCCGTGGGGGCGACGACCGCGCAGGTGTTGGCGACATCAACGTTGCAGGCGTCGGCGATATTCTCCATCACGCCAGCGTTCGGGAGGTGGTCGCTCTCGAGGCAGATGACTGCGTAGTCAAACTCATCTTCGTAGTCGATGACCTCGTAGGTGTGCTTGGGCTTCAGGGAGAGCGCCCGTGCGGGGCCGCTGCCCATGGCGAAGTACTTGTTGACGTTGACCGTCCAGCCTGCCTTCTGGGCGCCGAGGCACGCGATGGCCGGGAAGTCGGTGCTGACCTCGATGAACGGTATCGGGATATCCCTGATCCGGCCCATCGTGACGTCGACCTCACCGAGCCCGCCCATGCAGATCTCGGTAAACCGTCTTCCTGCCAGATACCCGCCGGTGGTGCTGACGCCGCAGTCAACGATGCGTGCTCCGTTGTCGAGCTCGTGCGGGACGGCATGGAACTCCTCGGCGTATTCGAAGAGTTCCTCAAAAATATCCAGTGCCAGTTCGTTCACGCTGAGCATGTGGAAAACCTCATCAGAATACAAACGGCGGGAAAACAGATAATCCTTATCAATCGTCCTCTCCTAACGCAGGTGCTCCAGCACGCGCTCGGGATCGTAGCGGAGGCTGATCAGCCGGGTCCGCCCCTTCCCCTGGCCCTTTCCCTGACGGTAGTGGAGGTTCAGGAGCCGCATCGCATCGAATTTCTGGAGCATCTCGTAGTACTTGGTGTAGCCGATCCCAACCTCCTCTTTGACGAACTGGTAGACGTCGCCGGCGTTCATCTCCTGATCGTCGCGTGCCGACATCTCCGCGATCCCGGCCAGCACCCCCCTCTCCTCAGCCCTGAGCGCCCGGAGCGAGTACGCAAGGTGCAGGTACCGGGAAACCTCGTATGCCTTGCAGATGTCCTCCCGGTCGACAGAGCGGCGTGCCTCTTTCTCAGCGTTCAGGGTTGCCCGCTTGAGGAGGTCGATGCCCACCCGGAGGTCGCCACTTTTCATCGTCTGTTCAACCACGAGATCCAGCATGTCGGACTTGAGGACGTTCAGGTAGAGTCCCTGCAGGACCCGCTCCTCGAGGATCCAGCGGACCTCCTCTTCCGAGTAGGGAGGGAAGTATATCTCGGTTGGCCGGAAGACCGATGCAACCCGGGCGTCAACCTCGCTCTGGAGGCTGACGGACATATCGCTGACGATGGCGATGACACCGATCCGAACACCAGGATAGGCCTCGTGCGAGCGGAGCAGAGGATAGAGCACGTTGTTGATCTCGTTTGCGTAGAGGAGGTAGTTGGCATCATCGAGCGCCACCAGAAGCACCTGCTCTTCTCGCAAGAGTTCCCGGGCTATGGCATCGAAGACCTGCTTGAACGATGTCCCCGAAGCAGGCGGTGAGCGTCCGGTGACCTGCCTGTAGATCTGCGAGAAGACGGCGAACTTGGTGTTGTCGATCTGACAGTTGATGTGGACGGGGACCAGTTTCTTCGTGGTCTCCTCGATCTCGGCGAAGACCTTCTTGACGCTCGTCGTCTTCCCGGTCCCCGGGGGGCCCCGGCAGATGGTATTGAGGGGACGCGCTCCCCGCAGGCCCGGCCGGACCTGGAAGGCGAGTTCCCGGATCTGAGCGTCGCGATGGTTGAACTGCTCAGGGACGTGATCGATCTCGAAGACTTCGGGGTCCCGGAAGAGCGTCTCGTCCCACATAAGCAGGTTCTTCTTCATTATACAATCCTCGGGTATTGTAGTATATATAACCCCCTGGTTGTTATTTCCTCATCGAGCGGATCTAACAGGACCTACGGCTGTTCCATGCACTTCTTGCAGAGCGTTTTGCTCATGAAGAGTTGAGAAAGTTTCGCCTGCGATTTTGTTACCTCTGCTCCGCACATCTCGCAGACACCCTCTCCCGGGGCGGCGGGCGGCTTTGCTGTGACCGGTTCCTGGTGCGGCGGCACCTCTACGGGTGGGACCTGTTCGGGTGCCGGTTCCGGAATAACCTCCTTCGGTTTTGCGGGGGGTTCGGGGGTCCGTGGCGGCTCGGGGTGTTCCGGCGCCGGAGGGATTGCCGTCTCGATGGTGCCGGGAGGGGGACAGGCTTTCTCTTCCTGCCGGCGTGCCGGTTCCGGTCCGGGGGTCGCCGGCGTCGCTGGCCCGGCAGCCTTCTCTTCCGGTACGGTTCTCGCGGCCGGTGTCTGCGGTTCTGCAGGCCTGATCGCGAGAACACGCCGCCGGTAGGCATCCACCCGCTCGGCAGTTGCCGGATCCCCGCGTCCGAGCCTCGCAAGCATCCCGTCGAGGAACGTGATAAGGTCGTCCACATCCTCACGGGTCTCTACATCGCCCTCGACCTCGAGGCGGAGGTTTTCATAGTTCTCGAGGTTGACGGTGATCCCGATGGTGACTTCCTTCTTTCTGGACATATTTCCCGAATAATATTGTATCTCTTTATATACAATTCCTCCGGAAACTCTCACCATCTTTCTATTCCGTCAGCCTGGCCCCGAATTCCCCCCTACGGCTCCCGGTGACGACCTTGACCGTGAATCCCAATCTGGCCTGCGCCGGGCCCCTTCTTTGCGATTAGCGCCCATACCTGTTCTAAACAGCGCGGGCGATTACGGCGGGAAGATGAGGCCCGCACAACCCGTGGCATTCTGTCATGTGCAAGGCCCGAAAAACCCGTATCTTAAGTCGGTTTGAGAACATCGCACCCTCTAATTTTTATAGTTCTGTGCTTATGCTAAGCCGTGTTTCACCTATGCCGGGAGACCCCATATCGCCTTCTCCTGATCGCTCTTGCCCTCGTCCTCCTCTTCGCCCAGAGTGCTGCTGCAGCACCGGCGCCGCCGCTCGTTGTAGCGGCAGGTGACAGCAGCCCTGCATCGAAGGCACAGGCAAACTACACCTGTGACGGTCTCGACGACCAGGTGGAGGTCCAGGCGGCGCTCGCGGCACTGCCGGACGGCGGCACGGTCGTTCTCTCGAGCGGCAGGTTCAACTGCTCCGGGAGCATCGCTCCCCCCGCCGGGGCAACGCTCCTTGGCCAGGGTCCGGAAGCAACGTCTCTTGAGTTCAGCCGGAACGGGATACTCAACGTCTCGGAGGAGCACGTTACCCTGGACGGGTTTCATGTCACGGGGTCCGGCTACGTGAATGCGAGTACGAACACGACCCTCGATCTGGGTCAGTGGCTTGGCGTACTCACTATCTATGCAAGCGGCACCCGGGTCTCTAACGTCACGGGAACGGCGGATGCCAGTATTCAGGCGGTCTTCCTCCTGCTCCACAACCCGAACGTCTACGCTCCGACGCTCGAGGATGTCGAGTTCGTCAACTGCAAGGCCGCGGACACCGGGACCTACGGCTTCCTCCACAATGCCTGGGGATCGGAGAACACGACGATCCAGAACGTTCGCTACGAGAACTGCGCCGCAATCAACTGCGGCAGGGATGGGGCATTCAATCCCTGGGTGACCGGGTTCGACTTTGCTGAGTTAAACGGAATCAAGGGGCTCCGGGTAACGAACTGCCTCGCTGAAGGCAACCTGGAGTCCGGGTTCCACTTCGAGTGGGACCCCGAGAAGCGTGACTGCATATTCATCAACTGTTCGAGCAGGAGCAACGGGCAGAAACCCCAGCCCGACAACTACCTGGTGGGCGACCCGGGTGTCTTCGGGTCCGGTTTCTATCTCCCCGGGGGTCAGGTCTCCCTGATAAACTGCCAGGCCGAGGGGAACACTGCGTTCGGGTTCTTCATCATTAACCCGGACGGTATGCTCCTCTACAACTGCACCGAGAGCGGCACCGGCCGCTCCCCGGCCACCGCCCCCTCTTCAAAGCCCATATCATACTGTATCCTCCAGTCCCTGCCCATCTCGACAAACCCCTCTATCGTGATGGACCATTGCTGGAGCCATGATTCGAACGGGTGGGGCCTCTTTGTCTGCGGGACGGAGAACGCACTCATACGAAACTTCACCATGACCAACCCGGCAGGCATCGACGGTATCGGGGCGGTATTGGGGTGCTCTCCCGGAGAACTTCCGGTGAACTCGACGATCGAAGCAGGCATCTCCGACTCGATCATAGACCTGGATGCATCGGGAGAAAGGCCGCAGACGCTCCTGTACATCGTGAATAACCGGAACGTCACGTATTCGGGCAGGGTCGTCTCCGATGCGGCTTTGCCGGTGCTGGTCGATTGGACCCTGGCGGGGGGTCTGGACCTCTCCGACCTCGAAGTGGTGCCGGTCAACAGCGCGGCGTAGGGTTTCGGGAGGGTGACCCCGCGCTCTAGGATGGTTCAGTCATAATAGCGCCGTGTACCGACATTTTAACCGCCCGGGACCGGAAAAATTGCCGTTTGCCCTCCGGGCTTCTGCACCAATCCCTTCGGTGGGACAGGCCGGCTAAACCCTTAAATGGTACCTCTGCACCATAGGGGTGTTGATCGGGCAGGAGACGTTGTGGGCTCTCCCGATCCTGTCTCCGGAAGGTTCGGTTCAACTCGTGAGGCGAGCGGTCGCAGCACGCCAGACATCCACGACGGCAGGCATAGACAGGTTGTAGTCCCATGTCAGCAAGACCATATGCGGGAACCAGAGGCAGACGCATCCTCATCGCCATCGCGATCCTCCTATCGGTGATCGGTGCTGTCGTGCTGTTCCTGCACATCTATCCGCCGGGCCCGATATCCCCGCCTCCGTCCCCTCCGCCGATATCTCCAATTCCCACGACGCCCGTAGTGCCCCCGGAGGTCTCCGGGCCGACGGTCGTCGTTGCGGCAAGTGACAGCAGCCCTGCGTCGAAGGCCCGGGCCGACATCCGGTGCGACGGCAAGGACGATCACCGCGACATCCAGTCTGCATTTGATGCCCTGCCATCATCGGGCGGCACGGTCCGCCTGACCGAGGGCACGTTCTCCTGCACCGGGAGCATCTACCCCCGTGGCGATTCCATGCTTCGCGGGGAGGGGCCGAATGCGACGTTCATTGAGTTCAGCCGGAACGGGAGGCTCAACGTCTCCACCGAGTCCGTCACGCTCTACAATTTCCACGTCCGGGGGACCGGATACCCCAATATCGAACCCGATCGCTGGCTTGGTGTGGTCACCATCTATGCGAGTCATGTGAAGGTCCTGGAGGTCGAAGGGACCGCCGATGCGAGCACTCAGGCGGTCTTCCTCCTGCTGCATGACCCGAACGTCTACGTTCCGACGCTCGAGGACGTCGAGTTCGTTAACTGCAAGGCCGTGGATACCGGGACCTACGGGTTCCTCCACAACGCCTGGGGAACGACGAACACGGTGATCAGGGATGTCAGATACGAGAACTGCGCTGCGATCAACTGCGGGAGCAAGGGGGCATTCAATCCCTGGGTGACGGGGTTCGACTTTGCGGAGTTAAACGATATCGAGGGGCTCCGGGTGACGAACTGCCTTGCCGAAGGCAACCTGGAGTCCGGGTTCCACTTCGAGTTCGACCCCACGGTGACGGACGCGGTCCTCGAGAACTGCACAAGCAAGAACAACGGGCAGAAACCCTACCCGACGGTGCCCTACAAGCAGAGTGACATGTCGACGCACTACTTCGGGTGTGGCTACTACGCCCCGAACGCCGACGTGACGTTCAAGAACTGCACCGCGGAGGGCAACTCGCTGTATGGGTTCTACGCGACGAACGGCGGCAAACTCTACGACTGTGTCGAGAAGGACACCGGTGCCGGGAAGACCGATTACACCTACCGTAAGCCGGCCGGTTACTACAGTATCCCGAGCCGCTCAGCGAACCCCGCCCTGGTGCTGGAGAACTGCACGAGCATCGACTCGCACGGCTACGGCCTCCAGGTCGATCTCGCGAAGAACATCCGGATCGAGAACTTCGAACTCGTGAATCCGGCCGGGATCGACGGCAAGGGTGCAAGCCTCGGCGGTACGAACGGTCAGTTCAGCGACGCGTCGGTGGATATCGTCGCCTCCGGCGATCAGGTTGACACGCTCGTCTGGGCGAAGAACAACCAGAACGTCCAGTACTCGGGCGAGATCTCCTCCGACTCAGCCAACGCGTTCCTGGTCGAGGGAGGCCAGAACGTCCAGGCCGAAGGCCTGAAGGTTGCGCCTGCCGAAGAGTAAAAAACTGATATTACCGGACCCACTGCGGGTCCGGCCTCAATCTTTTTTGGTTCTGCAAAGGTCCTGTTCCGGAAGCAGTTTCGATCTAAGGGCCATTTCGGGAGGAGTATCCTGGTGCCCCGTCGTACACTCCCGCAGGCGAGCGCCTGCTCTGGCCTCCGCTGGCGATATCCGCATAAAATGCCTCAATATCACGGACGATTGCCTGCCAGTTGTACCTGGTCCGGACGAGTTCCCTCCCCTGTTCTCCGAACCTGGCCCGTAAGGCGTCGTCAGCAAGCAGACGCCTGATAGCACCGGCGAGCGCCTCCGGCGTGTATTCTGTATTGAACCCGACGGTGTTGTCGACCCATCCGAGCAGATCCCCGTGCCCCGTCGTCACGATGGGCGTTCCGCAGAGGCACGCTTCGAGGAACGTCATTGGGAACCCGGTGAAACTCGGTGTTACGAAGACATCGGCGTCGGTATACGCAGCCATCTTGTCTTCCTTGCTCACGAACCCCGTGAAGATTACCCGGCCGTCGAGGTTAAGCGACCGGACCGGCTGCTTAAACTCGTCGTTGTGGCCCATGTCCCCGCCCACCAGCATGAGGACTGCATCGTCGTACTCCCGTGCGACCTCTGCAAACGCGCGGATCAACAGATCGATCCCCTTCGTCGGGTCGAGCCTTCCTAAATAGAGCACGACCTTTGCGGCGTTATCGATACCCCACGCCGCACGAAATCTGCCGCGGGCCGGAAGGTCAGGGTATTCGGCAAGATCGATGCCGTTCGGGACGATCGCGATCTTCTCTCCGTCGACGCCCAGGGAGCGGTAGCGTTCTGCTTCCGTCTCGTTGAGCGCGATCACCCCTGCGGCGCCGAGGATCATGTTTTTCGACCAGAACCGGTCGAAGAGCCATTTCATCCGTTTTGAGCCTGTATCCTGCGGGAGCGCCCCGTGCGCCTGGAGCACGTAGGGGACGCCGTACTTCTTTGCATAGTGCGCGGCGGTAACGGTGAGCAGGGTGCGGTGGTCGTGGATGTGAACCAGATCAAACTGTGCAATCTCCCTTCTCGCGACCACCGGCATGCAGTAGGGCACCACCGGTGGGGTTGTAATCGGGATATACTTGCGCAGATTTTCAAAGTAGTAGACATTCATCCCGTCGACATCGACCCGGCGGTTCGTCGGCAGGTCGCTTGGGTAGATGCTCCGGTTCGTCGTATAGACCGTGACATCGTGTCCGCTCTCGTGGAGGGTATGCGAGATGTCGTATGCGACCCGTGCCACCCCCCCCGACTCCCAGAGCGGTTTGAAGAATGGAGTAACCTGTAGTATCTTCATGCGTGTCCCCCGGTATCCCGTTGTCTCAGCCGTTGCCGGATCAGGCCCGCGTAACAGTTCAGGCAGAACGGCGTCACCAGCCAGATCCCGCACTCGATCAGGGGTGCAAGCCCGTGCTGTCGGATGCGGTAGCGGTAACTCTCCAGGTTGTAGACCAGGTAATCCTCGCCGATCTGCTCAAACCACCATTGCCGGGTGACCTCCCCTTTTTGCACCCGGTCGGAGCACTTCTTTATCCAGCTCTGCACCTTCTCGCGGGCCTGCCCCTCCGCCACCTCGGGCTGAAAGTCGCTGTTGATGACGCAGGGGGTGATCGTGTAATCGCGGATGCCGTTTCGGTCAAGATCTACCGAGAGGATCATCGTGCTGTTGATCTTCTCCTTGAAGATCTCGGTATCGAACTGGAAATTTCCGAGGGAGTAGGCGATCAGGCCGTCTTTGTATCGTTCCAGCCCCTGGATGGTATGCGAGTGGTGTCCGAGAACCAGGGTCGCGCCGCTGTCGATGAGGGCATGGGCGAGTCTAACCTGGTCCGGGGAGGGGTAGTAGGTGTTCTCGATCCCCCAGTGCAGGGAGACGACAACATGGTCGCAGCGGCTCTTCAGAGCCCTGATGTCATTGATGATGGCCTTCTTCTTCAGTTTGGCTACGGTGACGCCCGGCGGCGACTGGAACCTCCCGCTCGTATAACCGAGGAAGCCCAGCCGGATCCCGTTTCTCTCGACGACCAGCCCTGCCGGAGGTTTATCGCCCCGCGCTCCGCCGATGTAGGCGATACCACGGGCTTCGAGACCCTCAAGGGTCTTCTCAAACCCCTCCCGGCCCATGTCGAGCGTGTGGTTGTTTGCTACACTGAGGATATCAAATCCGACATCTTTGAGGTAGTCGCCCGCTTCCGGGGGTGTCGTGTTGACCCAGCGTTTCCTGCTCTCGGTGCCGCTCTCGGAGAGGACTGTCTCCAGGTTCCCGAAGAGCAGGTCTTTGGCCTTGAGTTCGTCCTGGACCAGGGCAAACGGTTTTTTATTGTTTCTTATCCAGAGCAGCACGTCTCCGACGGCCCGTAGCCGGACCGATTTCATGCCTCTCCCCCGGCAACCTCTCTGCTGCCCGGAGATCCGCGCCTCCGGCCCGCCTGTCTGCTGGCTTCTGCTGTGTCCGCCGGCATCGGACCTCTGTTGCCGTTTGAGCAGCCCATCTTTACGAATCGACACCCTGAAATATTGCCTTCCCTCCCCTGAAGCGTTGAGCTCCAGACTGGCAGTACGGAAATATATATTTTTGCCCGGTTTATGGGGTCGGGCATGCCGCTCCCGGCGCATACGACGGTTCCCGGACCGCCTTTGCTATTAATATTCGCGAAGTGGTGCCCGTAATGCTGCCGCCAGGGATGATGCCGAACAATTAACTTCTTTCGCATCGACTATTTAACCGGACATTCAAGCGGCAGATGATGAAAGTTACCCCCACTGATCGGTGATGAAGCAGGGGACTGATGCCGTAGTCTCATGGAACGCCCGTGCTTCAGAAAGCGTCTTCCAGTTCTTATTTCCTTGATTGGGCCGGGCTCTCTACGCACTCTCAGGAGAACCCTGACCCGGATGTTCCCAGCGTTCTGTGTTGGCTCTCCTGCAACACTGCTCACGATTAAAACCTCCCGTCCTGCCATCCGCAGGTGTGAGAGCCTCTGCTGGCCGGCGGTGCTGTGATCCGTGCGGATCAGCATGCCCGGAACGTATATATGTCAGAAGTGGTATGGCAGAGTTCCGGGCGATACGGTTGAGATGTACATCTCCTTTGATCCGTGTCTGGATTCGCCCTACAACAAATCAATCGGTTAAAAAGAGCGTTCGGCGTCTTGCTGTGCTACTTGATGGGGGGGTTCATGTGCACTGGTCTGTTTTTTCTGCTGTGGTTGAGAGTCGTATCGATAGGAAATGGGTAGCCGGGCACAGGATTCTCTCCGGTATCAGCAGGGTGAGGCGGTCGGGCAGTCTGGTGTCGACTTCTGCCGGCGCTCCCGACAGCACTACCGTGCGGGCTGTCGGTGATCCGGGTCTGCAGGAACACGCTTCCTGGGACACTCCCTGTGGGAGTATGGCCGGGCCTCCTGGAGAGTTCAGCGCCGGGGCGGCGGAACCGGCGCCTACAGGGGTGGGAACGTGCCCGTTTGCTGTCGTCGCTCCCGCTTATAACGAGGCGCTTGTCATCGGCTCCGTCGTCCTCCTCGCGAAGAAGCACACCGACCGGGTGATCGTCGTCGACGACGGTTCGACGGATCGGACCGCCGAGACCGCACGACTCGCCGGCGCCGACGTCGTCCGTATGCCGCAAAACGGCGGCAAGGCGAAGGCTGTGATGGCCGGGTTTGCCCGGGCACACGAACTCGGCTACGAGGCCGTCGTGATGCTCGACGGCGACGGCCAGCACGACCCCGACGAGATCCCGGCCGTGGCGGCCCCGGTCCTCGCGGGCCAGGCTGATCTCGTCATCGGCTCCCGGTTTCTGGCAACCCGGGCCGAGATCCCCGCCTACCGCCGGGCCGGGCAGAAGGTCCTCGACGGATTCACGAATCTCTCAGTGGACAGTGACTTTGCGACGACCGACTCCCAGTCCGGCTTCCGGGCGCTCTCCCGCCGAACC
>ENA-UOOK01007169-UOOK01007169.1-fermentation-metagenome-genome-assembly--contig:-NODE-7169-length-10286-cov-9.782426_pt1 | contig 10286 bp, 9 predicted proteins | sample MGYA00245777_ERZ724023 | MGnify/ENA primary metagenome ERZ724023 (study PRJEB28704, sample SAMN03018312) | fermentation metagenome | biome: anthropogenic terrestrial biome; feature: soil; material... | reverse complement strand
TAGAGCTAAGTTTGCTTATAAGGAATATAGGTATAAAGTACAATATGACTAAAAGAATGAATTTAAAATTATTTTTGAACTATCTTGAACAGATTAAGGATAAAGAAGAAACAATCATAGAGAAGATTATAAGTGTATTATAAATTAGAGTTTTTACCATGTACCTCCACTTATCACTACTTTTTACTTTAGTAATATGCCACATTCTTTGCGTTAAACAACTCATATAATATAACAGATTTAATATCTATGTTGTTGACAGTATAATGATGGTATGGTATATTTTAGGTGTACTAATTGAATTAATACAGTTAGTACATAATACCTCTTAGAGAGGAGGAGGAATGTGATAAATATTGATTACAGAGATAAACGGCCTATTTATGAACAACTTATAGAATCGATTGAAGATATGACAATCCGGGGTATATTGGAGCCTGACAGCCAGTTGATGCCTGTGCGCCAATTAGCTCTTGAATTGTCCATAAACCCCAATACTATACAGCGTGCATATGCTGAACTTGAGCGCAAGGGTATAATATACAGCGTAAAAGGGCGGGGAAATTTTATATCAGGGGATATTGAAAAGCTTCGGGCAGAAAGGAAGCGGTCGGTTTTCAATGAGCTCCACATTCTTTGCGAAAAAGCAGCTGCTGCCGGTATAGAAAAGGACGAACTGCTGTCGCAATGTAAAAAGTTTTTTGAGGAGGAAAGGGGGGGAAAGGAATGATAAATGCAAAGAACATAACAAAATATTTTGATGATATACATGCCATTGATAATGTGACAGTTACTATAAAAGAAGGTTCCGTATTTGGACTTATCGGCTCCAACGGTGCTGGTAAATCTACATTTTTAAGTATGCTAAGCGGCATTATAAAGCCGGACAGCGGTGAGATTAGTATAGATGGTAAAGAGGTGTTTGAAAACACGAATGTAAAGGAGAGATTCTTCTACATCTCAGATGATCAGTATTTTTTCCCTAATACCACACCGAAGGCATTGAAGGAATATTACGGGAATGTATATAAGAGTTTTAATACTAAAAGGTTTGACTTACTGATGAAAGGCTTTAACCTGGACGAAAACAGAAAGATAAATACTTTTTCCAAGGGCATGAAAAAACAGGTATCGGTTATATGTGCAGTCTCTTCCATGACTGACTACATATTCTGTGATGAAACATTTGATGGATTGGATCCTGTTGTGCGCCAGGCAGTAAAGAGTATATTTGCAGGTGATGTGGCGGACAGGGGATTGACACCTGTCATTGCATCCCACAACTTAAGGGAGCTTGAGGATATTTGTGACCACATAGGCCTGCTGCATAGGGGAGGAATACTTCTTTCAAAGGATCTTGACGATATGAAATTAGGTATACATAAGATACAGTGCGTATTTGGCACCCCAAAATCCAAAGAAGATTTCAATGATATTGAGATACTGTCATTTGAAAAAAAAGGCTCTTTAAACACAATAACCGCAAGAGGGCAAAAAGATGAGCTGATGAGTAGAATTCAAAGGGAGAATCCTGTATTTTACGAGCTTTTGCCATTGTCACTTGAAGAGATATTCATAAGCGAGACGGAGGTGTGTGGATATGACATCAAAAAACTCATACTTTAATTGGCCCCTTATTTATGATAAAATCCGCAAAAACACATGGGTAATAACACTTTATTCAGTTATATTGTTTTTTGCTATGCCGGTATTTCTTGTAATACAATTGCAAGGGATTAACAGCAAACAAATGCAAAACAAAGATGTGCGTATGAAGCAAGTGGTTTCGGAATTTTTTTGCAGCGGTTCAAATTTCATAACAATGCTCGCTATACCTGCTGCGATAATTGCTGCTGCTGCCGTATTCTACTATATAAATTCTAAGAAGCAAATAGATTTTTATCATTCGCTTCCTTTAAAGCGTGAAAAGCTGTTTGCCACAAACTATTTATCAGGTGTTATGCTCTACCTTATACCCTATACTGTATGTGTTATTTTATCGGTTATAGTTATATCAGCGATGGGATATATTTCATATATTAACCCTTTAGATATACTGTCAGGATATTTGCTTAACTTACTTTTTTTCCTTGTAATATACGCAATCACTATACTTGCAATGATGCTTTGCGGCAATATTGTTGTAAGCCTGTTAGGTACTGCGGTGTTTCTGCTGTATGGGCCGGCATTATGTACTGCATATACTGAACTTATGGGGTATTTTTATAAGAATTTTTATAAGCTTTTTAGGATTAACAGCATGGTGAGAAATACGTCCCCGATATTCGATTTTATGGAGGCAAGTAAAAGCCATCCTTTTACAGCAAGTAGAGTTATTTCATATGTAATTCTTACTACCATGCTAACTATTCTTTCCATATATCTATATAAAAAGAGGCCGTCTGAAGCTTCAGGTCATGCTATGGCATTTAAAATTTCTATGCCTATTATAAAATATCCAATTGTATTTCTATGTGCCCTAATATTTGGTATATCTTTTAAATCGGTAGGCGGAGGAAGTACTGAATGGATGGTATTCGGCTTTATATGCGGAGGTACGCTTTCACATTTTATAATTGAGGTAATATATAATTTTGACTTTAAGGCCATATTTAAAAATTTGAAGGGGCTGGGTATCTTTGCAGCGGTGTTTACAGTTTTGATAATGGTGCCTGCTTTCGATTTGACAGGGTATGATAAACGTCTGCCTGAGCTTTCGAATATTAAAAGCGTTAAACTTAACATTAAACAATTCAACCAAAATTCATATTTTATGGATACACAGTTTATAGGTGGTATTAACCGGGAGAAGACAATGCTAGACAGGCATAAATTATCCAGTAAGGAAAATATCGATGCAGTATTTAATATAGCTAAAATGGGTGTCCAAAATACAGGAAAAGACGAAGATAAATATGATGCAAATGTAGGAGTGGAGTTTGAACTCAAGAACGGATCAAAGATAAGGAGAGATTATGGATATTTAAAGAGCAGCGAGATAGTGCCTTATATGACTTCAATTTTCGATACCGAAGAATTTAAGAGAAGCCTATATCTACTTTATTCTATGGACAAAAAGGATGTTTTGCAGATAAAAGTTGCAAATCTTTATCCCCAAGGAGTTAATATAACAGGGCAGATTAAAAGCTACGATAAAATATCTCTGCTGATGGATGCTATTAGTTCGGATCTGTTGAATTTAAAGGCTGAAGATATGAAAACCGAAACACCCGTTATGTTGATTGATTTTGTGAAGGTAAATACCAAAAGCGGAATAGTACAATTGGAATGTAAGATTCCTGTTTATCCTTCATTTACCCAGACTATAGAGGCTTTGGAGTCTATGGGTATAGAAAGGCCCAAAATAATTACGGCAGAAATGGTGGATTATATACAAGTAAGTAGCAATGAATATGAAAAAAATATTGAAAAGGCACATGCAATAGGTGAAGCTGCAGTGCAAACTGCCCCCGTGGGAAGAAATGAGATCCGGATTACCGATAAGAAGGAAATTGAAGAAGTTTTGAAATACATTGTGCCGGCTATCGCAGCTAATTATGATCCGTTCTTCGAAAGGGATTATAGATATGATGTAAATGTTTTTTCGTCAAGTAACCTTGATGGATATAATGAATCTTTCGTATTTATGAAAGATAGTATACCGGAGTTTATAAAGAAAAGTTTTCCTATAAATAGCACTGTCAAGTAAACATATATAGCTTAAATACTGTTTCCTCTCTGAAACTGTTATAGGGAGTCAAATTTACTAAAATCAATTTATACATCTGTAAATTTGGCTCCTTTTATAGTTTGTAAAATTTTAGAATAAGTTTGATTCTAAGATCTATAAACTATATAATGTATTAGAGAAAAATCATATTATGAAGGTGAAATATTTGGTAGACATTAAAAGTAAAAAGCAAATAGGATATATGGCTGCAGCAGGCAAAATACTGGCATCATGCCATAAAGAAATCAGCAAAATGATAAAACCTGGCATAACTACGATGGAGATTGATAAGTTCGCAGAGCAATATATAAATGAGCACGGTGCAAAGGCGGAACAAAAAGGTTACATGGGCTTTCCCTATGCCACATGCGCATCTTTAAATGATGAAATATGCCATGGCTTTCCCAATCATAAGCCTCTGAAAGAAGGGGATATTGTCACTATCGATATGGTTGTAAACTTAAATGGATGGCTGGCAGATTCGGCATGGTCATATGCTGTGGGGAAAATATCAAAGGAAGCAGAGGATCTTATGGATGTTACAAAACAATGCCTTTATTTAGGAATAAAGAAGGCTGTCGTCGGGAACAGGATAGGCGACATAGGTCATGAAATACAGTCCTATGCAGAGGCAAAAGGGTATTCTGTGGTTAGGGACTTTACAGGCCACGGCATAGGCAGGATAATGCATGACGATGTGGAAGTGCCCCATTATGGCAGGCCGGGCAGGGGTCTAAGGCTTAAGGAAGGAATGGTAATAACCATAGAGCCAATGATAAATATTGGGTCTTATAAGACTAAGATAGATAGCAACGAGTGGACTGCACGCACTATTGACGGCAGCCTCTCGGCACAATATGAGCATACTATCGCTATAACGGAAAATGGACCGCTGATATTAACCGATCAGGATAATATTTAACAAACTATATTGCAGAAAAACTCCCGGGTCAATTTGCTCAAATTGGTTCGGGAGTTTTTTTATCATTGCTTTGGCATGTACAGGCCCAGTATTACATGGAAGGGGGCATAATAGTAATAAAAAGCACTATAATTGCACTGCAAAGTCGGCTTCATCTTTTGATGGGCATTTCTTAAGCAGCAGTGCGAACCAGCTGAAAAGCACAATGCCTTTCAACATACTGGTTATGCTGAGACTCCACCATATACCGTTAAGTCCTAATGATGGTATTGATGATAAAGCCATAGCTAAGGGTATACGTATGCCGTTAAATATTATGCCTTCAATGGATGGAGGGAAGGTTTTTCCTATACCATTGAAAGCTCCGGCTGTAGTAATCTCAATACACATGAAGAACTGTGACAATCCTAATATTTTGAGGTATGTTATGCCGTATTTTATGGTTTCTTCCTCAGGTATAAACAGTGAGAATATGGGCCTAGCACCGAATATGAGGAGGCAGGTGGTAAACAGACCAACTGCTCCTGCGATTTTTATTGCAGTATAATAACCCTTGTGTATGCGGTTCCATTTCCTTGCACCGTAATTTTGTCCGACAAAAGCTCCCAATGCTACCTCAAAACCTTCTGAAGTCATCCAGGAAATTGCTTCTATCTGCGAACCTACCTTCTGCACGGCAATGGGTATTGGACCCCATGCTGCAATTAGTCTGGCTATGATCATTGATACAAATGTAAAAAACGCACTCTGCAGTCCTGCAGGCATACCTAGCTTTATTATTTTTAGATTGAAAGACCAGTCAGGAGTGGAGAAGTATTTAATTCCGGAGAAAAGCCCTCCTTTGAACTTTGTACTGTATATGAATGCTGCTGTCACTAGAAACTGTGCAAATACTGTTGCCACAGCTGCACCTTCAACTCCCATTACAGGGAATGGCCCTATTCCGAATATGAGCACCGGGTCCAAAACTATATTTACCAAAAGACCAATCAGGTTTATTTTAAAAGGTGTATGACTATCGCCATATCCATTGAATATAGCGGTATATACAGGAGGCAGAAAAAAGAATACCATTCCTGCAGATACTATGACCAAGTAATTTATGGCTTTTTCTATTGTATATGTGTCACCTAATTTGAAAAAATTAACCAGTGGTTTTCTTAGTATTATAATGCATAACCCGTAAATTAATCCAAGTGCTACATCTAACTGTATGGAATGCTTTATATATTTTTGCGCTTCCTCCATATTATTGTTGCCTACCGATTGGGCAACACCTATACCCGCAGCTATTTTGGGAAGCAGTATCAGTGCTGCTGCCAGCCATGTGAAAAAACCTGCAGTACCAACTGCAGCCACTGCCCTGCTGCCAACTCTTCCTAACCAAATCATATCCGTCATGCTGTATGCCATCTGGACGAAGGATGTGCCTATTATTGGAAGCGCTAGCTCCACAAGAGCTTTTGGTATGCTGCCTTCAGTAAGCTTTATATTTTTAGCCAAATAAATCACCTCTAGTATATGAAAGTAAGATAATCAAACTTAAAGTATTATACAGTATACACAGTATTTCTTCAATTAAAATAAAGGCATCACAGTAGGTTTAAAAAACTATACTATGATGCCTTTATTTATCACTTGCCTAAATTAATTATATAAACACCAAAACCCTTTAACGTCAGTCGCCTATATTTTTCTATATAAGCCTTGTTCCATCTTCAGTTTGCTTTATAAGACCTTGTTTCATAAGTCCACCTAATGCATTTTTAAAGTATTTTTTGCTTGTGTGGAAAACCTGCCTTATTATATCTGGAGAAGTTTTATCATTATAAGGCATAAATCCATTATTAGATTTTAGATATTCATGTATTATATCCTCAAGTTCGAGCCTTTCTTCTTTAGGCATCTTTCTGGGGGTAAGAGACATTTTTCCATCTTCATAATGCTTTTTGACTCTTAAAGTTAATTCATCACCCATATTTATATTTGTAAAATATTCATTCCTAAGTATAACACCTCTATACATATTATAGACAGCAACCATTATGCTTCCATTAGATTGAATACCATAAGCAATTCCAGGGACTTCATCGCCCACCTTATATTCTGTGGTGTTTTCTAAATATCTATCTATATCCGTGGTGGCAGCAAGTCTTTTAGTCTTATCAACGTATATATAGAAAAGGTATTTTTTATTTTCTTCAAGCCTTATGGTTTGTTCCTTTTTAGGTACTAATATATCTCTATCTAGGCCAATATCTATGAAATCACCTATTGGGGTTTTTGAAACCACTTTAAGATATGCAATTTCAAAGGCTTTAGCTAAAGGCTCTTTTAAAGTTGCAGTCAATCTATCTTCAGAGTCTCTATACACAAATACATCAACAATTGAATCTATGGATAGTTCTCCTGATGGGATATTATTATTATGGATTAATATTTCATCGTCATTCCTATCGTCTATAGATGATAAAAAGTATCCAAAATCAGCTTTTCTAACTACTTTTAATTTATTATATTCACCTATATTTATCACAAAAAAAACCTCCTATGCAACTAAAATATATGTTGCTATGCTCATATATTTTAACATAGTTTATGCTATTTAGCATGATTTATCTATACTTTAAAACATAGACTAATTTTAAAAGAAATCGTTAATGAATAAATGTTTCTTATTAAAAACAGCTGCTAAGGTATCAGCATTATTAAATACCTTTACGTCTTCTCTCCCCATGTAATCCTCAATTGAAGTATAACCTGTTACAAGCTGAGTTATAACCTGTATGCTACAAGATAAATCAGGAGGACAGTCTTTTTTTACAACTTCTACCCCATTTGAATCCCAAGTAACTAAAAAGGTACCGCAATTCCATTTAAGGAAAGGGTCATCTACTAGAATTGCTAAACTGCCTTCTTCTTTAGGATAGTCCATAAGTTTAAGTGTTTTCTCCATATTAACTATTCTATTCATACCAGAGACTAAGATCTCTGATTTAATTGCAATAGGTTCTGGAAATATAATATGCAAGTTTAGGTATTCAGGGAAGGAACACTTGAAATTTTTATATAGGGGTGAAAAGTTTTGCAGAAAGCCAAGTATACCTATTAGAGATTCATAATCTAGCCATATAAGTTCTTTAACTTCCATATCATAAGTACCATCGCCTACAGCTTCAAATATAATATAGCTTTTAGGGATTCCCTTATCATCGTACCAAATATAAGTATATTGCCTTGTTTTATATGGCTCAACATCAATTAGTCCTTTCCACAAAAAATCATTTCTCACAATGGATAGATTTTTATCTTGAATAAATTGGTCATATACGCCTTTAATGGCTTCAACACTTTTAGAATCTTGGTTTGGAAGGTAGTGCTTAACATTTCCTGTCTTAGGGAAAGCCTTAAATGATTCTAGAGGTATTGTAGCATATAATCTTTTATAGCAACTTTCATATCCAAACTGCCTATAATAAGTATTAGAAAATGGATATAAAAATGAAAAAGCAAAGTCGTTTTTGTACATTTCTTCAAGGCTATAGTAAAACAATGATCTTATGTTACCATTCTTTCTTTCTTCAGGAAGTGATGAAACACCTCCAATTCCGCCCATCTTTACTGTATGACCTGAAAAACGCATTTCATAAGGAATACTATTTAAAAAAGAACACATTTTACCTTGTTCATTGAAAAATGCTCTTACAAACTCGTAACCCTTTTGAGATTCTTCTGGATTTTTTTCTGCCGAGTTAAGATCTAACTGCCATGCAAACCCAATACTAAAAATCTTTGATGCCATAATTTTTTCTTCAGGCTTTATTTTTCTAATTGGCATTATAGTCTCCCCTTTCATCTTTTAATAACAAAGAATAACCCTAAGCTAAATTATACAATATTTATGATTTAGTTTCATGTATTAATCTTCTCTATTATGGGGCTACTTCTGATAATATTTGGTATAATTAAAATATAAATTAATTATTAAGGGGGAAATATATGCGCTATATATTAAGTCAAAAGCTATTTTCTTTTGTGGATAAGTTTACAATCCAGGATGAAAATGAAAGAGACGCATATTATGTAGAGGGAAGGATGTTTAGCTTTGGTAATAAACTGTCCTTTAGGGATATGAGTGGAAATGAGTTAATATTTATACAACAAAGGCTTATGACATTTAGCCCTACTTATGACATATATAGAGGCGGAAGGCTTTATGCAACTTTAAAAAAGGAGCTTTTTACATTTTTCAATTGCAGGTTCAATATAGATGTGGTTGGGTCTTATGATATACAAGTAGAAGGTGACTTTTTTGATCACGAGTATACTTTTACTAAAAATGGGAAGGAAATTGGAAGAGTTTCAAAGGAATGGTTTACCTGGTCAGATAGATATGGAGTAGAAATAGATAGTTTTGAGGATGCTCCATTTATATTAGCTTGTGCCGTTATAATTGATATGATTTGTCATGATAATAGGAATAATGGTTAATAAATTATTATAGGTTTGGAAGCTGCTTAAATTAGGCAGCTTCTTTAGTCTAGTGCGGCCAGATTATTTAATTTGCTTTTTTATGTACTTTTCGCCTTTCAACGTATCCGAGTTGGTTTAAGTTTATTTTTATGATTATAAAAATATAATCTTATATATGCTATTAAATTATAAATTTTTTTATACTATCTATTGACAATATTTTGGAACATAAGTACAATAGTGGAGTAACACTCAAAATGAGGTTAAACATACAAGTAGAGACAAATCACAACAAGGAGATACTACAACAACTATTCTAACACGGCAAATCGGAAACAAGGCAACCAAACGTTTTTATAATTAAATACGACAATTTGCTTGACAAACACCGAAGGAAAGTTTGTATTGAAAGTTGTCGGCAAAAGAATTGATAATGGGGATGATAGAATTACAATAATTCGCAATTCTTTAGTAGGATATTTTAACGTTGTGAACATCGTACATCAAAGATACTTTTTTTTCATAAAAGGCAGGTATAATTGATATGATAGGAAGAAACAAGTATAGAATATGGGAATAAGCCTTGATGTTAGATAAGTCAACGGATGTAGGCTTTTGATTTTCGGCTTTAGGAAGATAGGTAAAATAACAATATAATATAAAGGGTGAAATATATGGAGAGGGAGATACCTGGAAAGGAGGATAAAAAGAGCCAAAGCGTGCGTAACACAATAAAAACAACAAAATATATGCTTCGCTATGTGTGGAATGAAAAACACGGAAAATCGTTCATATTTGTTAAGGGAATAACAGCTCTGCTTAACGCTGTTTTTCCGCTTGCTTTTACTATAATGCCCGGCTTAATCATTAATGAATTAACAAATGAGCAAAGGATAAATACACTGGTATTGTATGTGGGAGTGTTGATAATAACACCGGTTATAAGTCAAATGATAACGGTGTTTACTAATCGATATCTGACTAAGCTTAGCATGAAGCTAAATTTAAAGTTTGAAACGGATTTTTATAACCATATAGCAAACATGGATTATGAAACACTTGAAAACCCGAACATTCAAACGATGAAAGGGCGAGCCGGAGAGACATGAGTTATACCAACTTTGACGGACAGAGCCTCGTGATTGTATAATAAAATCATGA
>ENA-UOOK01007167-UOOK01007167.1-fermentation-metagenome-genome-assembly--contig:-NODE-7167-length-10287-cov-13.841380_pt1 | contig 10287 bp, 13 predicted proteins | sample MGYA00245777_ERZ724023 | MGnify/ENA primary metagenome ERZ724023 (study PRJEB28704, sample SAMN03018312) | fermentation metagenome | biome: anthropogenic terrestrial biome; feature: soil... | reverse complement strand
TTAATGGTCACCCAGCGCTTGTCATAACTAAATTGAACATATGAACTTTCAGATAACCTATCAAAAATATGCAATTTTTTAAGGTAATTATAGGCTTCTCCATTATTAATGTTGCTGTACTGAATCTTATTTTCATGATTCAAAACAATTTGAATTATCTCCTCAGTTCCATATCTTTCCTTATACATTACAAATAGCCCCCAAATTTATAAGTTTGTTCTTTATTAGAACATATTATTGCACAACTTCGGATAAAATACAAGTGTTCCAATAAAGAACAAAAGGTGGTATGTTTGATGAAATTAATATTAGATTCCGAAGAACGCAATATTGCAGGCTCTAGAGTTAAAATTGCAAGGTTAAAAAATAATATGACGCAGCAGGAACTATCAGTAAAACTTGAGACATTAGCAGTTTATGTGGATAGAGCAAGTATTTCAAAACTCGAACAGAAGAAAAGAATTATAACCGATATTGAACTGGTAGCCTTATCTCAAGTATTAAATGTAAGCGTCAGTTGGCTCTTAGGTCAAGATAAATAAGTTTTGTTTCAATATACACCTATTCTTATGAATCTAACACTGATTCTTTCATCCACCTACCCCTATGCCATTAGCAGATATTTATTTGTGCCTTTATTTTTATCTTCTACCCCAAATTTATAACAAAAAAGCACACCCCCTTATACTTCTAGATGCAGTATAAGAAAGGTGTGCCTCTTTCGTCAATATGCCTTTACGTTACCACATCTTAATTGTAACTACAAGAACTATACTATTTCTTTTTTGCAATTATAGTCCAGCGTATGGCTGTCTTAGCGACAGCATCATTTTCATGGGTTACTGTGTCCACCTTTACATAAAAAGGTCTTATATAAAATTTGTAGCCCATCTTAACTAACCTTTCCGTAAATGAAATTAGAACTTTTACCGTCTGATAGCCGGCCTTCATGCCGATACAATCGATATTTACAGCCAAGTTTTGCTTTATCTCTTCTAATGCTGCATCTACAACAGCATTGATATTGCTGTCTCCCGCAACTTTAAGCACCTTTATATTCATATCTCACATACCTCCATAAAGAATTATCTGAGGTATGATACAGGTTACTTTAAAACTATTTCAAGTTTTTTATATTGTATTACCCGCTTTGTTGTAGTCCCAACATCCCATATAAATTATGGCTCCACAAGAAGGTATGAACAATAATATCCTGAATTACAAAAATTCCTTTATTGCTCATACCCTCATCTATCTTACCAAGATTAAATAAGCATACCAAATAATAAAAAGTTCTCGTTAGTTCTAAAAAACACTTGATTTCTTAATTATTCATTTAATAATATGCATAAAACAATCAACGGAGGTGATTTGCCATGTTGACAGTAAATGTTCCCAAATTTTATTCAATTTCTTTAGAAAGCACTCTAAATTATACACCATACTCTCAAAGACTTGAAAAAACTGTTGCTGCAATATCAAGATATGCAATTAAATGTCTTAATGAAAAGGTAAAGATAGAAAATCTGTCTGAAGATAAAATAATCGAATTCTACCTTACTAAATGTCTTTTAAGCATATCATCAAATCCTGTATGGATTCAAAACGTCAATAAACATAAACTGGATAAAGACTACCTTTATATTCTGCTAAAAAAATATTTCTATCAATATACAAATAATTTTTACCTTTAAAAGTCAAATAAAATGGAGGTGACATCATGAAAAACAAACATCTTAAACAAGAAATTAATAGACTGCTAACTTCTGTAATGCAAACCTTTGGTAAAGATTCCAGGGAATATCGGGATGCCGAATACTACTTCGACGTCCTTGAAACTGTCTACCATTACAACTACAGTGATGGATTAGACTTACTGGATGAGTTAAAAAATTTGCTAGGCAAATTATCAGATAGAATACCTGAATTATCATCTAATATGTTCACACAATGCTATCCAAATATCAGTGAGATGATAAAATGTCTTGAGGAATGGCTATCTGATTAATAATCTTAAGGCTTTTCAGTAAAAACTGAAAAGCCTTTTTACATAATATCACACTGTTTTTTTGCAATAAAAAACCTGCATTCTGCACACTTTTTATTGTTAAAATGTGGTTCTGGATTATGATTTTTTTACTGAATTTTTAACCGCAATTAAATATATAACTCCCAAAATCGCTAATGCTGCAAAGATAATTGTAACCAAGTGCGAAGAAATTTGACCTGACAAATAAATTGCTGTTGGTCCGTCTGCACCACCTATAATTCCTACTGAACCCGCATCTCTTATATCCTTATTAAGTTTATATGATAAGTATAATGGCAATAAGTAACTGGAAAATGCACTGATAACGGCTATTAAAGTGCATGTAACGGTAACTGCTGTAATTGCCTTCGTTAATTTCCTATTTTTCATATCTTACTCACTCCATATATATTCGTTTTTTATTAAGGCATCATCTTTTGCTGCTTACTTGTTTTTATGATATTTCTTTCATCTGCTTTATCAATGTCAAATAGAGAGTCATCGTTTATAACAGGACTATTAATCTGTGTAAAATCCACATCATTCCTGTCGAGAGTAATATCTAGAACTACTTTATTATCTTTTACAAAAATTAGTTTATGAAATATATCATCATCCAATGGATGCTCTCCGAACCAAGTTTTATCACATATTAGATAACCGATATAAGTGTCCGCTGTAGTCCATTTTATGCCTATTACCTTCTGCATTTCTGTTCTGCTAATATAAGGTCGTATAACATACATCCTGTCCCATTCAAAAGGAGTTATATTATTCATATCAAAAGATGAGTTTTGCTGGACAGTTGTCATCAGTTCACTTTTGAAACTTTCTAAGTGCTTATTATCGATTCTTTGACTACGATAGTTTATATAACTTAATATAAACAGTATCAAAGGTATTATTAAAAATGCTGTTATCATGATAGTCTTCTTTTTGATTTTCATATCTTTTCACCTCATAAAGGTTATATGTGCCATTACGCTACATCTTTTCAGGATTATATTTACTATTATATTGTATAACCAAAGTTATTGATAGAATCTTTTTATATAGATATATAGATTTTTAATAAGAAAATGGGTAAGAAAGAACGAACTGTTATTATTTGCGTTACATTACATCCTACGGCTCCTATCTCCCTTTAACCCATAACCCTTCTTCACCATTCTAATTATGTTTTAGAATCACCTTTTTATTCCTTTCCCCTTAAAACCATTTCTAGCCCTTGTTCCTTAATAAAAATGTATAAAACCTATCAAATTGCTCCGTTTCTGACGCAAAAAGGTGCATTTCTAATAATTCATTCTTATTACTTCTCTATATAAGAGTAACGTTTCTAAAATCGAGTTTTAATCTTCTATTTCAATTATTCTCTCAAAAAGAAAAATATATTATGTAAAAACAAAATAGAGGAAATAAATTGCATCGAAGCAATAATCTCCTCTATTTTGCCCGCTTATTAACTACTTACTAGAATACCTGTATTTAAAGATATCATGTACCGTATTATTTGTAAACCTTAGTTCCTCATAGTTCCATACTTTTTATTCCAGTTCTTAAAAGTACTTTAATCTCCATACCTTTCATTCATAAATTTCTTATGTTCATTTTCCATCTTTTTGATACTTTTTATATTCCACATATCTGAAAGTCCAAAAGACTCAAGTGTTGCTTCAAATGTTGTTACTTTATATCCCTTTTCCCTTAGACTAGTAATATTGGAATAGGTCCTTCTTGAATAATCAAATATAATAGCAAATTTAGCAGTCTTAGCCTGTGACTTGAAATATTTCCCGTTGTTTTCTTCACATATCTTTGCCATTTGTTCTTCAACTTTCCTAAATTGTTCCCATGTACCTATAGCATCACACATTCCAGTTTTATTTGCAATAAAGCAGTTGTATATGTCTTCATCTATTGGGTCGTATTCAAAAGAATTATTAATATCTGCCTTAATAAATTCATCACGCTTCCTTCTATTTTCGATAAGCATATCATGCCGATAATTTGCTATAGAAATAAACCTTTTATAGTCTTTAGGCAGAATCCAAAACTTGAAATCTGGGGTTGCTATTCTATGATATAGATTATCACTACTCATGCCTTCATCCCGAACATAGTATGCATCAAAGTATGTCTTTTCTCCATTTATTATTATGTATTGGTTGTTAGCAGGGAAAATAACTTCCGCTTTTTTAATGGTTTCGCCGCTTTCTCTAATACTTATAAAATCAATAATAAAGGCTTCATCACCTATTTTGTCTGGAGTCGAGCCAACTTTCTGTATTGATATTGCGCCAACTTCTTCGGAAAATTCACTTTGATTCTTTTCTGGAAAGTTTCTCTTTTTCTTTTTGCTAAATATGCTAAAAAGTTTTTTCAACATATTTATCTCTCCTATTTTCAATAATTAATATCAAAATAATTATAACATATCTGACTTTTAAAGTTACCTGTTTTAACCTTGCTTATAATAGTTCTCTTTTTAAAAATAGAAAAACGGCAGTTGAATAATCTGCCGTTCCTTAGTAAACATCTTAAATATCGAGTCTATTTTAAAATTCTTCTCTTACAAGGTATTAAACATATCGAAAATCTCTCCTGGAAGTTTTTCTTCATTGTTTTCAATTTTGTTTAAATCCTTGCTGTCTATACCATATTCACGCAGGGCTTCCTTTATAGCCTGTTTTACTGTTTCCTTATTAAAATCCTTATCCCTTTTTTCCATATAACTTAATACTGCCTTTATTACATAATCCGTTTTATATCTCTGTGTAGAGAGTATGTTATATACCTTAGCATCTTCCTCTCTATCCATAGAGAATGAAAGGTTTATTCGTTTTGTTGCCATTAAAATCACCTTCTTAATTCTTGCTCTAATAGGATTTTATAGCCCTTTGCATTAGCAAACTGGTCAAGGTTTTCTACATATTTTATCTTGTCTGATGACTCTATATATTTCCTCAACATCATGCCCCCACCACCAACAATTATCGTTGGATTCCTAAATTCAAAACCGTATTCTAAAATCTTTGTTAATAAGTTCTCTACATATTCATCTGCTTTCATTTCTATCATTTTGCTGATATCTGCATCGAATAAAACTGGTTCTCTTCCTATGATAATATCCTGTATTTGCTTTTCTGTTAGATTTATATTCATCTTTAATAATTCTTGCTGTATGCTTGCAAATAGTGTAATTACACCATTAGGTAGCGAATAGCAGGATGCAGTATTAATTATCCCGTTTTCTACTATGAAAAAATCTGTAGTATATCCTCCAATATCAATAATATTTGCTGCTGATACATTTTTATAGTCTTTGTAGATATTGATAAAGGCTGCATAACCTTGGGGGTATACCCTGCAATCAACAATATTAATCGCATAATCGCTTCCATTAAAATTAAATTTGATGTTGTCTCTTATAAAATATTCCCTGAATTTATGTTTCATTTTACCGTAATGAACAATAGGAAGCCCCACACCTAAAAATACCTTTATTTCACCTTGAATTCCTTGTTTATAAATTTCATCTGCAATTGCAGGTAGCGATAGAATAAAAGTATTATCATTTATAGTTTTATCTGTTTGAACACTTAATCTACTGCTCCCTATAGTATAGAAATCGCCTTTGTAGACCAATAGATTATTCCTTGTAATCGGCTCAACATCAGATTTTGTAAACCCTGATTCACATACAAAACCTGCATGGTTTTTTGTACATTTGTTACCATTATCTAATCCTATTAATATAATGTTGCCACTCATAACAATTCCTCCATTCATAAATAAAATTTAAGTTCCTTATCGTTCTTTATATTTAATGATTTATTATAATTTCAAGTATTTCTTGCAAAAAAATTGCTTACCCGCAAAACCAGGCAAGCAAAAGATTAAATAATATGGAGGTTATCGATTAAAATATTATAAAATACCTTAATAAATATAAACATATATTTTATAATAAATCATTCTGCACAAAGTCAAGTCCGATTTCTACTTTTTTTAACTTTTTCCTTATTCCCTTTTACCTCAACCCTTTTTTTTATACAAGAAATACTAGGAGAATGGTCTATTGGGTTAAGGAACAAGTATATACTTTGCATAACCCTTTAATTCCCTAACACTTTTCCCTTTAATGACTTAACCCTTATACCTTTTTAGTGATTTTCTTACAAAAATTCTTCTATCAGAATTTGACTTATCCCTATCCTTCCGTATAATGTTAAAAATCAAATTTGAAAGGATGAATTTTATGAATGAAAGTTTAGTCATAAAGGATTTTAAAAGTCTAAAAGTATGGCAAAAGGCGAATGCCCTTGAGCAGGAGATAGGGGAAATGGTTAAAGGGTTCCCAAATTATGAGCAATACCGGCTTATAGACCAAATAATTAGAGCAAGCCGCAGCATAGGAGCAAATATTGCAGAAGGAAATACCCAACTATTTATTAAAAGGGAACTCTTCCATGCAAATGCTGCCCTTGGCAGTGCAGGAGAAGTAAGGAATCATCTTCTTACTGCTTTTCAGAATAATTATATTTCAAAAGAAAAATATGATATTTTAGATACTAAAACAATTGAAATTATTAAAATGCTTTATGGTTACATAAAAAGGTTAAAATCAGAATTAAAAGATAATTCTTATGCTGCCGAGCCTCAAAATTAATTAGTAAAATAAAAAAGCATTCTAAAAAAACATACAATATTTAATACTCTTAATCCATTTTACCTGTTTATTTAATTTCCTATGCTTAGCATGAGATTCCTGCAATGTACCCTATATTCCCATAACGTACCTTAAATGACTTAATGTACTCTGTATTCCCGTAACGTACCTAAAATGCCCTTAATCCTTTTACCTTAACCTTATTTTAAAAGCAAAAAACCACAACAAACGTGAGTTATTCTACATCTACTGAAGAATTTTAGAATGTATCTTCAGTTTTTGATTCCACTATATGTATGATATAAACTAGCCATTTATTTTCTAAATATCTTTTAAAACTTTTTCATACTTTCTACCATCATAATAATATACATTCATGCTATTTAGTATATATGTAGCATCTTCCTTATTAAATAAAACTAAATTCTTCCCCTTTAACCCTATCTTATTCATTCGTGTACTCCTATATAATATCCCTGAATAACCTTTACTTATTAGATAATTTGCTAAATAATGAAATGGTACATATGCTTTAAGTTCTGGGTCTTCTTTAATATCTACAGGTAGAAAGACTGCTTCATCAATACTTTTCATAATTAAATTTCCCAAATAAATTTCTGTTTCTTTTCTAATTATAGGCCTTATCTGTTTCTCGTTCATTTCTTTCTCTATAATTTTCTTAATTACTTCTTCTTTTACTTCTTCTTTCTCGCTAATTCTTATTTCCTCTTGGTATTTTTTGTTGGTAAGAATCTCATTCACTTTTACCTTAATTATTGTATTCATAAATTCCTCTGATATACTGTCTATCTCATCATAACTTATATCTTCGTAACATAAATTAATAATTTTGTCATTGCCTTCTACAGGTTTGAATTTACAAATACTTACATATTCATCTTTTTTTAATCTTAATTCCTCAAAACAAGTTTTTTCTATAAAATTAACAACTTCATCATACTGTTTAACTTCTTCATCCAATCCTAAATAAAGAAAAGCAACGCCTTCAGGATTCCACCTATTTTTATTTTTTACATATTCCTCTTTTGGAATCATTCTTTCATAATTGCCAAAATGCTTTCCTTTTTGTGCCCTATATAAATTTTTTAAATCACCTAATCTTTTTATAAAAATACCTTCATATTTAGAAATGCAATTTTCATGTATATCATCAAACACTTCAAGGAAATTTTTCTCCTGAACAGTACAACTTTTCTTTTCAACCATACTGCTCCAATGATTAAATATTTTGCACTGAAGATTCTCTCTATATGTATCTTTGAATATAGAAACAATATCCCCAATAAAAAAACTATAGCGTTGCAAATATTTTAGGTATTGTTCAAAAAAATTATCTACCATTAGTTTTTTCTGCTTTTTATTAAAATCATTACATATATCATATATTGTTTTACATATATTATTTAATACATTTACTATTACATAAATAAGTTGCCTCTTCTTATCATCACCAATACTCTCTAAAGCATTTCTTAAAATAGTGAATTTAAAATCATTTTCATGAATATCAACCATTCTATTTAACTCAAATGTTAACTGATAATTATAAAACATTTTTAATCCTCCTATATCTATTCTTTATCTTTTAACATTTACGCAAATAAATTAATATAATCATAGTAGTTACTTAATATATAAAAGCCAATCATTTATAAAATGTTCTAAACTCTTGCAGTGCCTTATTTAATGCCAACCCTGTTGACAACCTTCGCCTGCATTCCTTTGCTTCCATTTCATTATTAGTATCAATTTCATAATATTTTTCATCTGCTTCAATTACATATGATTCAATTAGGCTTTGTTTATTTTCAACATAAAATTCAAATGCTGATTTTTCTTCCTCATTCTCGTAATATAATATTACTTCATCCAATCTTCGTTTTGCATACACCTCTTCTTCATTCTCTGTATCAAAGAAAAACTGCTGTAACTTATAATCAACACTATCTTTTAAAAAATATTTATATGTATATTTATTGTCATGCCTCCATTCATCAAATCCAGTAAACCCCCATATAGGTACAGGTGTTTCATATCGTCCACTATCTAGTACAACTATTTGAAATTCTTTTAATATTGTCCCATTACATATTATCTTTAGGTTTTTGTACATGAATCGTGAGTTTACTTGGGAATATACATAAAATTCACCGCTATTTCTATCATCTTCATCCTCATCTTCATATTCCATTTCTAATTTGAATTCAGGCTTATAAATATTATAATAGGTGTCTTCATTCTGCACCCATTCTAATTTATTCCCTAATCTATTGACTATCTGTATTAATGGAGGTTGTGTTAACCCTAATCTTTTCTTCCAAAGCATTTCTATTTGTTGTATGCTTGCATTTTGATTTATTGGGGTATTTCTATCGCCAACCCTTGTATATATGTATCCCTCTCTAATGTTATTATATTTTTTACACTTGGTCTTCAAGTAATAAGGCACAGTATAGGAGTTGAATATAGTTAAGACATCTATTTCTTTCCCCTGAATTTTTATTGTATTCAATCTAACTTTAGGAATGTTATCTCCAGCAAAAACTGTATTGGAAAGTAAGTCAAGTATATCAACTTGCTTTCTCCTATTTTCTTCACTTACACCAACTATTTCACCAGTATCTGACACGCCTATTATTAAATAACAATCCCTATCATGAACTGTATTAGCAAAACAAAGAATGTCATGTAATAATCTTTCATTATCTTTATGCCATTCTTGTTTAAAATCCCAATATTCCCCTTCTGATTTTCTATCAATTAAGTTTTTTATTTTTGACTCAAGACTTGTATAATTCATTTAATCCTCCTATTCAAATCTATTAATTGAAAACCCATCCAATAATAACCACTTTATTTTCATTTTAATACAACTTTATCCTTCATGAAAGAGCCATTTTTGTTTCTAAATTATTATTTATATGAGTTTTAGAAAAAGAAAATACAGTCCATGTTCTATGAAAATGCAAATAAAGTCCTTACACTAACTTCCTACAAATGCCAATCCACTTATACCTTAAAACCCTATCAAACCCCTTATCCCCAATGCCTCCTCTTGTTCCTTATACCTTCCAATATCACAACTTTATTTTCATTATTAAAGAACTTTACCATCAATAAAAACACTTTTTCTTTTTCCAGATTTCTTCTTCATCATTTTAGAAACAGAAAAAACATGCCAAGTTCTTATAAAAAGCAAATAATGTCCTAATTTATTTTCCCTTTTATCCACATTCCCCTTATTTTTTATATACTTTATCCACATTCTTGTATCAAAAAATGTGAGTAAAACACCGTCTAAGGACTTTATTTTCTTTTTGTAACTACTTTTCTGCAATACAAGGAGTTTTCTGTTTCTGAGATTTTTCACCATATCATTTTTAGAAACAGAAAAAAAGACCCATGTTATATAGTAAAAGAAAATAAAGTCCTTGCATGAATTACCTTTAATATCCATACTCCTTTAACCTCAAAACTGAACTAAACCCTGTATTACCAATGTCATCCCTGATTCCTTATCCCTTCTAATACCACTACTTTATTTTCTTTTTACAACAACTAATTA
>ENA-UOOK01007166-UOOK01007166.1-fermentation-metagenome-genome-assembly--contig:-NODE-7166-length-10288-cov-3.235415_pt1 | contig 10288 bp, 11 predicted proteins | sample MGYA00245777_ERZ724023 | MGnify/ENA primary metagenome ERZ724023 (study PRJEB28704, sample SAMN03018312) | fermentation metagenome | biome: anthropogenic terrestrial biome; feature: soil; material... | reverse complement strand
CCGGATACGGTTGGTGCGGCAGGGGGCTAGCCATGAGGGCGAGAGGCGCCGGCGCCAATGTGGTGGTAACGGAGATCGATCCTTTGAAAGGATTGGAAGCGGTAATGGACGGGTTCCGGGTGATGGATATGGATGAAGCTGCCCGGATTGGTGATATTTTTGTAACCGTAACCGGTAACATCAATGTCATCGATGAACGGCATTTTAATGTAATGAAGGATGGAGCGATCGTTTGTAATTCCGGCCACTTTAATGTGGAGATTAACATTGCGGCCTTGGAAAAACTATCCCGCGAAAAGCATCAAGCCAGAGAGAATGTGGAAGAATTTATTTTAAATGATGGCCGCCGGATTAGATTATTAGCCGAAGGACGCTTGGTCAATTTAGCCTCAGCCGAAGGGCATCCCGCGGTAGTTATGGATCTGAGCTTTGCTAATCAAGCGTTGGCCGCTGAATATATGTATAAAAACGCAAAAAATTTGGAAAAAAGGGTTTACCCTGTGCCGGAAGTGATCGATCAAGATATTGCCCGGCTGAAATTGGCCAGTATGAATGTGAAGCTCGAAAAATTAACCCCGGAACAAGTGAAGTACTTAGCCAGTTATGATATGGGGACCTGAAGATCACAGATAACGCAGATGACGTTAGATAACGCTGATTTGACGGAGACAGTTGATTTGGGTTGTCTGGATTTAAGGTGAAAAAAAGGTTAGGCGCAGATTTAGGTTTATTAATAGACGATAAAGGCCACTTTCATGGTGGTCTTTGTTTTTTCTGACGCAAGGCCGCTTACTTTTCTTTTTCCCTGTATATGCTATAATTATTTAATACAAACATGATACACAGGAGAAACAAAATGAATCTACAACATCGAAGGCTGGTCTTTTCTTTGGTCACACTCACCTTCTGGATGCCTTCTTACTTTTACGCTCAAGTTCTCCCGGCCTATGTCAAGCATCTTGGCGGCTCCCTGTCAATGATCGGCTTGGTCAGCGGGGCTTACGGATTAACTCAAGCCCTTTTTAGGATTCCTACCGGAGTTTTAGCCGATAGTATCGGCCGTAAGAAACCGTTTGTGGTTTTAGGGGTCTTGGCCGGGATCATTTCCAATCTACTTTTTATCGGCGCCGGGACGCCGATGGCCTTGTTTTGGGCCCGGGCCTTGGCTGGGGTTTCCGCTGCGACCTGGGTCGCTTTGACTGTTTTAAGCGCCACCTATTTTCCTCAAGATAAAGTGACCTCAACGATGGGCCTATTATTTGCCGTTTCCAATGTAGGGCAGTTAATCGCTTCGCTATCGGGGGCGTTCTTGGCGGAGTTATGGGGCTGGAAAGCGCCTTTTACAGCTGCTTTGATCACCGGGATCTTGGGGCTGTTTACTTTGATGTTGATGGGAAAGGAAACCAAAGCCCCGCCCCGGAAATTTAATTGGCATAGTTTATTAGCGATTAGTGTCCACCGTTGGGTGGCTTTAGCCTCGGTTTTAGGTGTTTTACTGCAATATGGTTCCTGGGCTTTAATCAGTTTTAGCCCGGTTTTCGCGGTAAATTTGGGAGCCAGTAAAGGAGATCTCGGAATTCTTTCCCTCTTTGGAATGGTCCCGACGATCTTTGGTTCTTTTTTACTCGGCAAATTACTGCAATTAATTAAACGGGACTATCTGCTCTTGTTTGGTTTTTTATGTGTAGCGATTGGTCTGTTGTTCTTGCCGATTACCAAGAGCTTTTGGATTTTAGCCTTATTGACCGCCTGTGGCGGCCTGGGAAGAGGAATCGTGCTCCCTGCCTTAATGGGGATGTGTCAAAAAGGCGTCGATGACTCCATGAAGACAACCGCGATGGGAATTTTTCAGGCAGTCTATGCCCTGGGGATGTTTTTAGGGCCGACGGTTTCCGGAATTATCAGCGATGGTTTTGGGGTAGTCGTTACATTTGCGATGGCAAGCATTTTGATGGTTGGGAGCGGATTTTTGAGTTTCGCAATAACCCGGAAAAACAATTAAACAGGAAATCATCTAATAAATATGTTATAAAAAGAAACGCCTCTTCACATTTTACTTTGCGAAGAGGCTCTTTAATTTTCTTACAAACCGGAGAACTTTATGATTATCGCTCCCAACCGTTTTTTTCTCAACTATATTTCCGAAGTCCTGCCGGAGTTGGGTGTGCGTCTTTCAATTATATGCCGTCAAAAGAATCATCAAAGACAGCTCTTTTACGATCTTCGGCGACCTCAGCCAAGGGATTCATTCTTACCGGGGTTTAACCGACTGGGGATTATTACGCCGGGAAGTTTTTGGGGAAGCAGCCAGTGAATTTCTGACTTTGGAACAGAGTTACCGGACTACCGTGGAGATCATGGAAGCCGCCAATGGGGTCATTAACCGGATTAATGAGGGCCAATTGGTATTGGCCAAACCAGTGGTCCGCCATGGTGAAGAACCCTTACGTAACCGGTAGGGGGCTCCTTATTGTTTTACTAAACATTAGTATGTTATACTAAGTTTATAATGCCAAGTGAGGTAATTATTGAAATGCCTCAATATGAAAAGTTGGATATTAGTCGGATTCGCGCTAAAGTTGCGGATATAAAAGAGTCCGTAAGATTCTTCAATTTCTCAGAGAAAATCTGATAGATTTCGAGACATTTTTATCGGAAATAAGCCCATATTTACAAGATGAACGAAGGATTGATTAAGATGGATAGCGAGCGTTATTTCAGCACGTATTAGAAAAGAAGCGGATCAAGGAAAAAATAAAACAATATTTGGAATCCAAATCGGAAATCTCATTTGGCTATTTTTTAGGTTCTTTTTTAAGTGATGGTTCTTATGCTGATATTGATTTAGGTATTTTTTTTAAATTAGAGATAATGAAGGACGATTATTTTGACTTGGTTTTGAAATATAGTTCGGAAATTAGTTTTTTAGTTGGGATTCAAGTTGAAATACATTCTATAAATGACGCTAACTTGGAGTTTCAATTTCAGACTACTAAAGGTGAATTGATATTCTCCCGGGATGAAGAAGAACGTTGCTCCTTTTTAGAGGAAGTATGGCCCCGGTATTTTGATTTTCAATATTTTATCCATGAGAACCTTAACGACCTATTAAAACTCTAGTGAATGACCTTTAATCAGTAACTAATTCACTGGATTGATACGTTGCTTTGCGATTTTGACGCCCCCTGGAACCCGGGGGTGTCTTTTTTTGCCCCTGGGACTTACTCATCCACTTTAAAAAAACCATATTATACATAGGACTTTAGACTGGATAGTCCCCCAACCGCGAGTGAAAAGGAGTGAGCATTTTGTCGGCAAACAAAGCGTGTCGAGTGATTTTGGTCCTATGTATCCTAGGAATGATGGGCGGCATGATGGCCTTGGTTACGGCCGCTACCGGCTATCCTAACAAACCGATAACCTATTTAATCCCCTTTGACCCCGGCGGACAGTCGGATTTGGAAGCCCGTCGTCAACAACCTTGGCTCGAAAAAACTTTGGGAGTCCCGGTGATTATCAATTATTAACCGGGGGGCGGCGGTTCGGTGGGTTGGGCTGAATTAGCCAACTCAAAGCCGGATGGGTATACCATCGCCGGGAACAATATTCCGCATATCATCCTCCAACCTTTACAGCGCAAGAACGCAGGTTATCAATTGGAAGATTTGGAACCGGTGGCTTTGTTCCAGGCGACCCCTATCGGCCTGGCGGTTTTGAAAACTTCCCCAATTAGAAGTCTGAAGGACTTTGTGGCTTATGCCAAAGGGAATCCGGGAGCGATTACCATCGCTGGTTCCGGGACTTATACCGGGCATCATCTGGGGCATCTTCAATTTCAAAAACTAGCGGGGATTAAGGTGACCTATATCCCCTTTACCGGGGCTGCGCCTCAGGTCGCCGCATTTCTGGGCGGCCACGCCATGGCGATACTGGCCAACTCTAATGATTTAGTCCAACATCAGGATAAAATCCGGATTTTGGCGATGGGTTCCGAAAAGCGGTTTGCGGCGTTACCGGAGGTCCCTACCTTTAAAGAACTTGGCTATCAGATGACCTGCAGCATTGACCGGGGTGTCTGTGTTCCCAAAGGTACCCCTGAAGAACGGATCAAAATTTTGGAAAGCGCTTTTCTGAAGATCGCCCGGAACCGAGAGATCCAAAGACAAATGGTGGAGCAAGGCTTTGTTCCGGTAGCGATGGACGTCGCCGCATCCAAAAAATATATCGCCGACCTAACCGTAGATTATACGGAGTTAGTCAAAGAGTTGGAAGGCAAGTAAGACTTTAACGGGAGGATCAAGGCGTGAATGAAAATTTTTGGCTAGCGGCACTACAAATTTTTACTCCCGGGAATTTGTTCTTTCTAGTCTTTGGCGGAATCGCCGGGATCGTGGTTGGTTGCCTACCGGGGCTAACTGCCACAATGGCGCTGGCATTGTTGGTCCCTTTCACTTTCACCATGCCGGCGGTTACCGGGCTAATAATGTTGGGAGGGTTATATGTCGGCGCGATGTTTGGCGACGCCATCCCGGCGACTCTGATTAATACGCCCGGAACACCATCGGCCATCGCCACTACTTTCGACGGCTATCCTTTAGCTAAGAAAGGAATGGCGCAACAGGCTTTGATCACCAACGCAGTCAGTTCACTATTCGGAGGGATCTTCGGCACGATAGCCTTATTGACCCTCTCGCCGCCCTTGGCGGAGATGGGTTTGAAGTTCGGTCCCCCGGAATACTTCTGGATGGCCATCTTCGGCCTGACGATCATCGGCGCCTTGGCTTCGGAATCTATCTTAAAGGGGTTGACCGCCGGTGCTCTGGGTTTGTTACTTAGCACCGTCGGAATTTCGCCGATCGCCGGAGATGTAAGGTTTACCTTTGGGGCGCCTTCGTTACAAGCAGGCGTGGATCTAACCGTGGCGCTGATCGGATTGTTTTGCATTCCGCAGGTCCTGGAGATGGTTGAAGAAGGGGCCAAGAAGTACCGGGTGATCCAGTACCAAAGCCAAAAAGGCCTATTTTTACAGGTGGTCAATTACCTAATCCGTAAGCCTTTCCTAATGATCCGATCGGCCTTAATCGGCTTGATCGTTGGGATTATGCCGGGCGTAGGCGGCAATGTGGCGGCATTGCTCTCTTATAATGAAGCGGTTCGCTGGTCAAAGAATAAAGCGGAATTCGGGAAGGGGACCATTGACGGGGTGGAGACCGCTAATTGTTCCGTGGTCCAGGGGTCGATCATTCCCATGCTGACTTTGGGAATTCCCGGTTCACCGGCGGCTGCCGTTATTCTGGGAGCGCTGTTACTCCATGGGATGCGGCCCGGCCCCGAATTATTCACCAAGTATGGGGGGACCACTTATACCTTTATCCTCTCCTTCTTCGTAGCTGTGGTGGTAATGTTCATCCTGACCGTCTTGGGGTCGCGGTTTTTCGCCAAGATGATCAGCGTTCCCTTGAAACATCTCTTGCCGTTAATCGCTTTTTTAAGCATCATCGGCTCCTACGCGATCCGCAATAGTCTGTTGGATGTCGCAATGATGTTATTGCTGGGGATTCTTGCTTATTTCATGCAAAAATTAGGTCTGCAGTCCGGGCCGTTGGTCTTGGGTTTGATTATGGGGCCTTTTGCGGAACAGGGTTTGGTCCAGTCATTATTAATGGGGCAGGCTGCCGGTTCGGTATTGAAGGTCATGTTCGGCCGGCCCATCTCCTTAGTCTTGATTGGATTGTCGGCGCTGTCCATTGCTTGGCCTTTGATTAGCGCTTGGCGCAAGAGAACGATTTTGAGTGAGGCAGGGTCTCAAGGGCGACTATTTGAAGAAGCAAGTGACGCGGCGGTGGAAACACTGATGGTAGAAGGTGAAAAAGTATGAGTAATACTAACTTCCTCACCGGGCTGTTGGCATTGGCCGTTTCCAGCCTGGCATTTCTGGAGTCACGCTCTTTCACATTTTTCGGGAGAGTATTTTTGGACTGGACTTTAATTGTCTTGACAATTTTGGGTTTGGCTTTGCTTATCAAAGGCTTACTCCTAAGGGAGCAGGTTAAAGCGGCGGTAGTAAAAGAAATCGGGAAAGTCTGGTTGACCGTTCTGGGTCTGTTCATTTATTTAACGCTCATCCCGATATTCGGATTTATCATCGCAAGCGTAAGTGGGTTCACTTTATCCGGCGTATTACTCTCTCCCGGGCCTATGCGGAAGCTTTTCTCTACCTGGTGGAGATCATTCGAAGTCGGATTATTGGTGACCTTCATCTTTTACGTTCTTTTCAAATTGGCCCTGGCGGTCCCCCTTCCCGGAGGGATACTTGGGATTGGGTGAAAAATAAAACCACAGAGGCCACAGCGGACCGGAACCGCTAATGAACACTAATAAACGCTAATAAAACCTTATCTAAGAAATAATTAGCGTTAATTCGCGTGTATTAGCGGTTGAATCTTTAATCGGAGTATTATTTTCTGAGCTCGGTGGTGAAAAAATGCCCGTAAATTATCCTCCCTGGATGTCTTCGGGGATTACTTCATTAGGTTTAACAAAGAATAAGAATAAGAGTCCCAGTAAAATAGCGACTCCCGCAGTACTGAAAAAGATGGGCGGTTTGGTCAATTTTTCGGCAAACCCGAATAAGGGCGGGCCAATCGCCACCCCAAAAAAACGCACCGTCCCATAGAGGCAGGTGATGATGCCCCGTTCCGTTTTGGGAGCGGAGGAAGTGATCAGGGTATTGAGGGATGGCAATACCGCTCCGGTTCCCAGCCCTAAAATCGAAGCTGAAATGGTGAACAGGAGGATATTTTTACAGGGGCAAAAAATAATTAAACCGGCAGCCACTAAGAATAGCCCGACGACCGCGCCCCATTTCAGGATCTTAGTCATCATTTTTTGCATCACCGTTCCCAAAACAAAGGCGGTAATCGCCATCACTAAAACCGGTACCGCCAAGATCAAACCGCGGGAAAAAACATCAATTTTAAATTGTTTTTCCAGAATGTCCGAGTAAAAACTCAACATGCCGAATAATGAGAATAAAACCAACAGCCCACTGGAGAAGGCGATGACCAAAGGGAGCCATTTTTCTTTTAAGATTTTCTTCAAGTTGGTTAGGTATTGGGGAATAGGTTGGACATTTTGTTGGAGTTTTTGGAGATCCTCCTTCACTAAAAACAGGATTAAAAAAGCGATCGGAATCGCTAGAATCCCATAAACGAAAAATGGAGTATACCAAGAGATCAAAGCCAAGGCGGCCCCGGCCAAGGGGCTGATTACTTTCCCAATCCCATTGGAGGCCTCTAGGTAACCTAATATTTTCGAACGTTCGCTCGATTGAATCAGGTCCCCGGCCAAGGCCATACTCAATTGGTAGGTCCCTCCGGCGCCTATCCCCTGGATAATCCGGGCCCCAATAATCCAAGGGAAGGCTTTTTCCTTAAAAGTGACTGCAAAAAAACCCGCCAGCAATCCTCCGGCTCCATAAATCAGCAGCGCCGGAAACATGATCTTTTTCCGTCCAATCCGGTCGGAAAGCATTCCGGCAAAGGGGATCACGATCCCCGCCGGGATCGAAAAGACGGTGATCATCAGACCGACCTTGACCACATCTACATGGAGTTCTTTCTGGATACTCGGTAAAACCGGAATTAGCATAGAGTTGCCAAGGACCATAATAAAAGGGACTAAGCAAAGGATGATAATGGTAATATTCAACTTCTTGTCCAAACTAAATCCTCCATTTTAATGTTGGGGACGGATTACGACTTTGGCGCATTTTACTATCGGCAGTTGGCTTTTAGCTGTTAGCGCTGGGCTATTAGTTGTTAGCTTGAGGGCTTGGTTTATGTTTAGGCCTAAAAACAAACTAGTTAAAAATAGCTAGTAGCCAAACGCCAATGACCAATAGCCCAAAGCTTTCATTGTTTCGTAATTATAAATTAGCTTATCCAAGATGAGCGGTTTTTAAAAAGGTTCCGGGGGAACTATTTGAGCTGGATTTCGTTATCTAAAACGACTAATAATTTCCTCTGCGGAGTATAAACAAGATAGTGATCTACCATAATTAATTTCCAAGCAACTAGCTCTAAAAGATTACCGGGTTTTTGACGAAGATATAGTAACTACTCAACAGCTTAAGAATAATTAATATGGAGAGAACGATGTTTATCAAGATTGATCGTAAAGTCATTATTCATATTATTTTAATAGGGATCATCTTAACGGTAGTCTTTCTAATCACGCTTGATCTCAAGAAGGCTGAATACGACCTAGATCAAGTTGCGCCGGTCCACCAGAATTATGATCAGCTCCTGGATGATCTGGGAATGTAACGTTGGCGCGTGTTTTTGTAAAGATCAAACCGTAAGTTGGAAATCCTTTTCTTACGATTAGATTTAATCGAAAAATGTCTAATAATTTACCAGTCCAATTTGATTATGTCTAAATTTCCTCAAACCCTCCATAATATTAACGGATACCACTATTCATAAACCGCAAAGGCCTGATATACTTGTTCCGCGAAGATCCCAAACTCGTGCTTCCTCCCGACGATACCGTCATCTGGCGCTATCACACCTTTACCGAATTCCTGGCGATGCTGGCCGAAGGCTCGCTTTACTTTTGCCGTTTGGACCAGCTTCACGATGAATGGGAAGGGGTCTATCCCAAGGGAATGTTGGATTGGTGGGCTGAAAATTTGGATGACGGTTTCTCTTTTCCAGGAGAGCCCTCCGGCTTAAGAGAAATATTGGTTAAGAAGGTAATCCCGTCCCACTTTATTAATTCCTGGTATATCAGCGAGTTTGAATCGGACGCCATGTGGCGGCTTTACGGGCATAAGTCCGAAGGAATCGCCATCAAGTCGACGCTTGGAAAGTTGAAAGGGGTTTTTCAAAAAAGGCCGGAAGCGATCTACCTCGGCGCGGTGAAATATATCGACTATAATCAATGGGCGCCACCGCCAACTCCTACGCAGCGGGAAGCTTTATTGCCGATCGAACCGTTTTTCTGGAAACGGTTGGGTTTTCAATATGAAAATGAATTAAGGGCCCTCTTAAAACAGGATTGCTCGGAAGAGAATAGCAACGGGATCAATCTAAAAGTAGATTTAAGGGAGTTGCTCGACTCGGTTTATCTGTTTCCCGATTCCAAGGATTGGTTTTATAAGCTGTCCCGGACTGTGATGGATAAATTCGGTTTTACCGATCTGGCGTTAAAAAGGTCTTCATTGGGAGAAAGGCCGTGGAAATAGAATCGGAAAACCGGCAGGAATACTTAACGAAAGACTCGAAAACTTGGAGAGAATGTTGAATTGAAGTTTAATGCGGAGGGATAATTTTCGATGACGGATGCAGAAGCGATCGACCCAAAGATTACAGTGTTCATCGCCGGCGACTCCACCGCCTGTGATTATGAACCGTCCCGGGCGCCCCGGGCCGGATGGGGGCAGATGATCGGAGGGTTCTTTGATGGCAATTTCATCTCAATTGAAAATAGGGCCATCTCCGGCCGGAGTTCGATGAGCTTTATCAACGAAGGGGCCTTGGATGGCATTTTAGCCGATATTAAACCCGGTGATTACCTGTTAATCCAATTCGGCCATAATGACGCTAAAAAAGAAGATCCGGCCCGGTATTCGGATCCCGCTACTTACCAATCTTATCTTGATCAATATGTGAAGGGGGCGCGGCAAGCTGGGGCCAATCCGGTCTTAATCACGCCGGTACACCGGAGGAGCTTTGCGAAGGGCCGGTTGGTTTCCACCCACGGCCTTTATCCGGGGGCGATGACCGCTCTGGCTAAGAAAGAGAAGGCGCCGTTAGTCGATTTAACCGAGTTGAGCCGGGTGTTATTCGAAGCGCTTGGGGAGGAAAAGACTAAAGAACTCTTTCTCTGGTTGAAACCGGGGGTGAGCGTTAATTACCCGGAGGGAGTCCAAGACGATACCCACTTTGCTGAGAATGGTGCTACCGAGATTGCCAAATTGATCGTCCGGGGAATCAAAGAATTAAATTTACCGTTGGCTAAATACATAAGATTGTAAGCGTTCCGGGTTCCGAGTTACGGGTTAGGCGAGTGAGTGTCTGTCGAATAGAGTTCAAAAGATTTCATACTGTTAGACAAAGCAATGGGGGATGAATTATTTTAGTTCATCCCTAAATTATTATCTCGCCGCTAGCGGTAAGGTTGAACTCCCGTTCCTTCAAATCTTCGGCCAGCTTCAATAGGGCCAAGTCTTTTTGTTTGGCTTCGAGCATGATATCGAAGTCCCGGTTTAGCTCCCGGGCCAGGT
>ENA-UOOK01007164-UOOK01007164.1-fermentation-metagenome-genome-assembly--contig:-NODE-7164-length-10288-cov-5.317307_pt1 | contig 10288 bp, 8 predicted proteins | sample MGYA00245777_ERZ724023 | MGnify/ENA primary metagenome ERZ724023 (study PRJEB28704, sample SAMN03018312) | fermentation metagenome | biome: anthropogenic terrestrial biome; feature: soil; material... | reverse complement strand
TACAACATTCTTTCATGCCTTTGTTCCTTGGTTAAATCAGTATGATAAATTAATGACTCTTCTATCTGTTTTCCAACCTTATGCAGTGGATTTAACGATGCTAATGGATCTTGAAAAATAAAACCGATTTCTTTGCCTCTAATTTCATTAAATTGATCTTCAGAATAGTTAACCACATTCTTGCCATTGTAAATTATCTCTCCGCTAACTCTAGTATTGTTTTTGTCATGCAATCCTACTATGGAATTAGCAATAGTACTTTTCCCACAGCCAGATTCTCCAACTATTGCTAGTAACTCATTTTTGTATAAGGAAAAAGAAACTCCATCGACCGCATCAAAATATTTATCTTGAAATCTAAAACCAGTATGTAAGTCTTTGATTTCTAATATTTTTTCATTCTCCATTTCCCATTTCCTTTCTTTATGTATTTGTTTATTAGTCAACAAATTATACCTGAAAACTAATAGTCATAAGTATTATTCAAGTTGGCTTTATTACAATGTTCTTTATTTTCTGACTTTTGCAAATAAAAAATATTACATATATGAACACAACTGGTACAAATCCCAATTTGTACCCTTATAGAGCGAGTTAAACAACTCTTGCTATTAACAATACTATGAACTTAAAATATATAAGGACTAATCTATGGATTTTAAAAAAATCAAGCTCTATGAGAAATATATTACTTGATTAGTAAAATGTTTTTTAAATATTATTCATATTATAACATCTATCAACCTCCCTTTTGAGGTCTTAGTAAATAAATATATATTTATATATATATATTATCATTCCTTTTATTTATGTCAATCCACCTTAAGCAAATATTTCCTCTTTTTATTAACTTTTACTAGTCTACATTAATCTCACATTGGTGAATTTTATATACTTTTATGTCATATCAAGATTTCATGTATTTATTATTTGGTTTCCTTGGACAATGAAAGTTTATTGCTAGGTGTAGGATTTACCCAACCTGACGTGAATTCTCCTTGTTCTACAACTTTTATATCCTTAGGGGTTTCAAATTTTTTGTTCTCCATATTTTTAGGTATTTTATAATTTAATAAGTATACGCGGGAAGATTTTTCTTTGAAACCAATATTCTTGAATCTTGAATCTTTTAAATAGAATCTCACCCCTTCTCTTGTTGGCTTTGAAATATCATCGGCTATTTCCAAACAGTCTCCCAATTTCCTATAAACTATGCGATCATCATCTTTGAAATAAAAATTATCTCCATCTCTCCCAAGGAACTCAACATATTCATTTATTTTCTCTTCATCATATATCGAAGTTTTTCTGAAATTATCTACCAAATACAATTTATCATATAAATATATTTCTTGAGATGGAGGATAGTCATAATTTAAGACAATTTTTTTATTATTTCTTATACCATAATTGACGTATTTGTTATAATCATATAGTACTTTGTATTTATTGTACTTTACAGCTGTATTTATACCAAAACCAATGAAAAAAGCTGTCATGACAAAGAAAAAAATATTAGAAGCTTTGCTATTATCACCTCCTATGTAGAATACTCTAGCGGATATATAAATAAGCACAAAACCCAATATAATTATATTGATAAGAAAAGAATCATATAGAAATTTTTCTGCTTCTACCCAAAACTCATAACTCATAAATCATCCCCCTTTGCTTTCCATATTTTAAGAATATTGTGAATATATAATACTATTATATTACATAGAAAGCAAAAATAAATATGGCATATGGGACATTTAATGATTACTATCTATCGCCATCATCAGTTTATTCGCCCTTTAAAAATCAACTTCTTACTTTTTGTGCATTACGTTTTTTTCAGGCAATCGCTAATTTCTCTTTGGTTAGCGGTTTAACTTTATGGCTTTTTATTTTTGGGGCTTGTACGCTTTAACAAAATTAAGTCAGTTTTTTAAATAAGTTTGCAGAATATTCAATTGTTTCTGTTAAGGATACTGCATATAATTTAAAGTAATAACATAGTTGTTATACAATTCATAAGAAATAATATTTTATAATGTGCTTTATTTTAAAATAAAGCTTAAAAAATTAAGGGGGGTATGGGTTAAGGTGAAAAAAAAGTTATTATCAATTTTCCTAATCTTAACAACTCTACTTGTATTTATACCAGGATGCGGTAAAAAGGATGATACAGCTGATAAGAAAGAGGAGCAAAAAACAGAATCTAAGGAAGAAAAAAAGGATACAGGAGAGGTTACCGTTTATTCTCCGCACAACGCAGAAATTATAAATCCAATAGTTAAGGAATTCCAAGAAAGAACAGGGATAAAGGTTAACGTAGTTGCAGCTGGAACTGGAGAACTTTTAAAAAGAGTAGAAGCAGAAAAGGATAATCCACTAGGGGATGTTATGTGGGGTGGGGGAGCCGAATCTCTTGATTCATATACTAAGTATTTTGAACCTTATAAATCTACTGAGGATTCAGCAATAAATCCAATATTTAAGGACAAAAATAATTGTTGGACAGGGTTTAGTGCTCTTCCGATGGTTATAATGTACAACAAAAAACTTGTTAAACCTGAAGAGGTTCCAAAGAGCTGGAAGGATCTAACTGATCCAAAGTGGAAAGGCAAAATAGCTTATGCAGACCCTGCAAGATCAGGATCTTCGTATACTACTTTAGTTACAATGTTAACTGCATATAAAGATGATGGAGAAGATGGATGGAAATTTATAAGAAGTCTTGTAAAAAACCTTGATGGCAAAATAATATCGGGTTCATCAGGAGTCTACAAGGGAGTTGCAGATGGGGAATATGCACTTGGACTTACGCTTGAAGAAGCTGCTATGAGATATGTTGTTGCAGGAGCTGAGGTTGGAATGGTTTATCCTGCAGAGGGAACATCAGCAGTTCCAGATGGCATTGCTATAATAAAGAATTCAAAAAATATGGACAATGCTAAGAAATTTCTTGATTTTGTAGTAGGAAAGGATGTTCAAGGGAAATTAGTTGGTGATTTTTGCAGACGTTCTGTACGAACAGATATTGATGCTCCTACTAATATAGAGGCTATGGATAAAATTAAACTTGTTGATTATGATTTTTCATGGGCTGCAGCAAATAAGGATAAAGTTTTGGAAAAGTGGAAAGATGTTGTAATGGGGAAATAGTAAAAGTTAAATATTTGAATAGGGCTAAGGGCATTTCTTAATTGGAATGCCCTTAATTAAAAAAAGGGGTGCTAATAAATGATACATTTTGGGACAGGTGGATGGAGAGGAATTATAGCTGAGGATTTTAATTTTGAAAATGTAAGGGTTTTTTCTCAGGTTATAGCTGATGAAGTTAATTTAAACAGAGGAAAGGATTTAGGAGTAGTCATAGGATATGACAACAGATTCATGTCGGAGGATTTTGCAAAGGCTTCCGCTGAGGTTTTTGCAGGGAATGGAATTATTGTTTATATTTTTGATACTTCAGTGCCTACTCCAATGGTAAACTTTGCTTTAAAAAAACTTCATGGTTCTTGTTCTTTAACTTTCACGGCAAGCCACAATCCAGCTGTATATAATGGAATAAAATATACCCTAAAGGGCGGAATGCCTGCACAAATTGAAGTTACTGAAAGACTTGAAAGTAAAATGAATAGTTTTGATGCTAAAAAAGTAAAGAAAATCTCTTATGGCGAGGCTGTTAAAAATAATATGATTAAAATATTTAACTGCCAGGATGAATACATAAGTTTTATTGAAAATCAAATTGATATGGAATCTATAAGAAAAAAAAGACTTAAAGTTTTATATGATCCAATGTATGGTACAGGGATAACTTCTGTTGGTACTTTGCTTGTTGATTTAAGATGTAATCTTGAAATAATACACAATCAAAGGAATCCATTATTTGGCGGAAGAGTTCCGGCTCCAAACGAAGAAACTCTTTGGAGAATAAGGTATATGGTAAAAGAAAAGGGCTTTGATGCTGCTTTTGCTACGGATGGTGATGCGGATAGATTAGCTATTGTAGATGATGAATCACATTATCTTCATCCTAATATGATACTTGCTCTTCTTTATAATTATCTTCTTGAGGATAAAGGATTAAAGGGTGGAGTTGTAAGAAATCTTTGCACAACACATATGGTGGATAGAATTGCAAAGGCTCATGGTGAAAATGTTTATGAAACTCCTGTGGGCTTTAAATATATTGCAGATAGCCTTGTAAAGACTGATGCAATTATAGGTGGAGAAAGCAGCGGGGGAATTGCAGTAAGAGGACATTTGCTTGAAAAGGATGGAATATTAGCTACAGGAATGGTTCTTGAAATGATGGCTAAAAAAGGTGAAAAACTAAGCACTTTGGTTAGAAACCTTGAAAACAAGTATGGAAAGCTATATTTTTTAGAGAAAAATTTTACATTTAATCAATTAGAAAAAGAAGCGATAAAGGATGCAGTAAAAAATCTTAAATCAGAAGATTTTGGATCAGAAATAGTTAGTTCAAGTAACCTTGATGGTATAAAGTTTAAATTTAGAAATGATACATGGATAAGCATACGTTTTTCTGGAACTGAGCCTGTTATAAGGTTTATGGCCGAAGGTGAAAGCGATGAAGTGGTTTCTGAAATTTTTAATAGTGCCGTAAAAAGTATCAGTAAAAAATTTAAATTGGATGGGGTGATGTAGATGAGTCTTACTGTAGAGGTTAAAAATATTGTTAAAAATTATGGGGATTATAGGGCTGTAAATAGGGTTAATTTTAAAGTGAACGAGGGTGAATTTTTTACACTTTTAGGTCCTTCAGGATGTGGAAAAACTACACTTTTGCGAATGATAGCAGGGTTTAATCCTATAGATGAGGGGGAAATATTATTTAATGGGGAAGTTATAAACAATATAGCTGCTTATAAGAGAAATACAGGTATGGTTTTTCAAAACTATGCAATATTTCCGCACCTTACTGTATATGAAAATGTAGCATATGGGCTTAAGGCTAGAAAGATATCAAAAAAAGAAATGAAAGATAAGGTTGAAAATGCTCTTGACATGGTGCAGATGCTTGAGTATAAGGATAGAAAACCTACGCAGCTTTCAGGAGGACAGCAGCAGAGGGTAGCACTTGCAAGAGCAATTGTAATACGACCAGGGGTACTTCTAATGGACGAACCATTATCAAATCTTGATGCAAAATTGAGGATACAGATGAGGTCTACTATAAAGAAACTTCAAAAAGAGCTAAAGATAACAACAATATATGTTACCCACGATCAAAGTGAAGCCCTTGCTATATCAGATAGAATTGCAGTTATGAAAAAAGGCGAAATACAGCAAATAGGAAAGCCTGATGAGGTATATAAGCATCCTAAAAATGCCTTTGTTGCAAACTTCATAGGTACATCAAATTTTATTAAAGGTGAGGCAGCTGAAAAGGATGACAGCGGCAGCACAGAAATAAGTATACTTGCTAAATACAAGATGAAGAAAAAATTAAAAAGGGATTATAAGGGTGAAGTTAAAATATCTTTAAGACCTGAAGGAATACAGCTTACAGAGGAGAAAAAAGAATTGACAGGTAAAATTATAATTCCAATATTTCTTGGCGACTCAATAAGCTATGAAATAAAGCTAACAAATGGTCAAATAATTGAAGTTAATGAATACACTAAGGACACATCAAAAATATGGGATATTGGAGATGAAGTAGGGCTTGTATTTAATCCTGAAATGATGAGCATATTTGATGAATCCGGTGAGGAGGCTTTAATATGAGCTTAAAGGGATTAACGAAAGAAAGAAAACCGTTAGACTTTTGGAATGCAGTAACAATTGTTTCTCTTATAATATTATGTATTTTTCTTGTATATCCTTTTTCTTCACTTATATTTAAAAGCTTTTTATCAAAGGATACTCATAAGTTTACTTTCAGAAATTATTTGGATTTTTTTAAATATCCGTATTATTATAAAACGTTAGGGCACAGCTTTGCTGTATGTATATCAGCTACGTTTTTTGCTACCCTACTTGGACTTCCAATGGCTTATATATCTGCAAGATATAATATATGGGGGAAGAAAATCATTAATGTGCTTATAGTATTATCGCTTTTATCTCCACCTTTTATAGGCGCATATTCTTGGGTATTACTTTTGGGGAGGAATGGATTTTTTACAAAGATATTTGAAAGCATAGGTATGAATATTCCAACTATATATGGGTTTAAGGGGATTGTTTTAGTCTTTACTTTAAAATTTTTCCCGTATATGTATCTTTATGTTACCGGGGCACTAAACAGCATGGATGCTTCCCTTGAAGAAGCTGCTGAAAATCTTGGGGTGTCAGGACTTAGAAGGGCATTTACAGTCACATTCCCTTTGATTTTCCCAACCATATCCTCTGCAGCTCTTATAATATTTATGACAAGCCTTGCAGACTTTGGAACGCCTATGCTAATAGGTGAAGGATACAAGGTGCTTCCTGTACTTGCCTATGAAGAGTTTATGAGCGAAACTGGAGGAAATGCAATAGTGGCAAGCACTTTAAGTGTTATAATTATATTATGTGCAGTTGGTGTACTTCTTTTGCAAAAACTAATAGTTGATAAAAAGAATTATCAAATGAGTTCCCTAAGACCTCCTAAGGTAAAGGAACTAAAGTTAGGCTGGAGAATATTTTTAACTTTTATATGTTTCTTTGTTTCAATTGTTGCTACGCTGCCTCAGGCGGTTGTAATTGTAACATCTTTTTTGAAAACAAGGGGACCTATATTTGTAAAAGGTTTTAGCTTTGACAGCTATAAAATGGTTGCTAATAGACTATCAAGAACTATTTCTAATACTTTTATATTTTCATCAATTGCAATAGTTATTATGATAATTTCAGGGCTTCTTCTTTCTTATATAATTGTAAGAAAAAAGTCAAAAATGAGTACATTTTTAGATGTGCTTATTATGTTCCCATATGTAATACCAGGTGCAGTTCTTGGTATAAGCCTTCTTGTTTCATTTAACAAAAAACCTATTATACTTAGCGGTACAGCAGCAATAATGATAATTTCCTATGTTATAAGAAAGATTCCATATACTATAAGATCAAGTACGGCAATACTTTATCAAATTGATCCAAGTATTGAGGAAGCTTCAATAAATCTTGGAGTCCCGCCAATGAAAACATTCTTTAATACTACTGCAAAGCTTATGGCCCCAGGAGTTTTCTCAGGTGCAATTTTAAGCTGGATAACTACAATAAATGAGCTAAGCTCAAGTATAATACTTTATACAGGGAAAACAGCAACTATTTCTGTAGCAATTTATACAGAAGTTATACGTGCAAGTTTTGGAACAGCATCAGCATTGGCATCAATACTTACACTTGCCACCGTTATTTCCCTTATTGTATTTTATCATATACCAGGGACTAAAGGAATTGAATTATAGCTAGTTATAAAATGTATGCAGTTGCCTTAAAATAATTTTTGATAAAATATTCTAAGAACAATGAAGTTAGTATTGAAAGTATTAATTATACATGCCCGCTATGATAAGATTAGATAGAGGTAGTTAATATGAAAATTTTCCAGAGGATGAAGAGTTCAATATTTTATAAGATGCTAATTTCATTTTTAGTTATAAGTATTATTCCACTTCTGATTGTAGTAATAACTTTTTATGGATTTTCTTCAAAATTGCTTGAAAGAACTGTTGTAGATCATACTTACAGCAGCATTTTAAAAAGCAGTGAAAATTTAGACGTATTAATTGAAGAATACAGCAATTTTATAGATGTCCTATCAAAAGATGAATCAGTGTTAAGAGTACTATCCCAAAAAGATAGTGGGGAAGATAAATATGATGAAGTCTATCAAAAGATATATCTTTTTCTCACGGGTAAAAAAATAAGGCTTCCTGTTTATTTAATAGATAGAGAAGGGAATTCAATCATATATATTTCAAATTACCCCTATCAGCATAGATTTGATTGTAAAAATTGGGGAATGATTAGAAAAATGGAGAATAGCCCAAACAATGAAGTGCTATATTCAGAAAAAATTCTAAATACTTCGGGCAGTGTTGTATCTATGAGTATAGGAAGAGCAATAAAGCAAAAAGAAAACGTGATTGGTTATATAGTTGTTGATATACCACGGAGTATTCTTGAAGAACTTATGAAATCAAACATAGATGGTATGCCCTATGATCTTATCCTTATAGATAAATATGATTATATTATCCTCAATTTAAAAAACCCAATGCAGGAAGGGGTTTTTCTTGATAATGAAACTAAGAAAGTTGTGGAAAAACCAAATAAAAAAATTAATATATTTAACATTAAGAAACCTATGCTTATAACCTGCAAAAATGATAAATATGATTTAACATTTTTAGCGTATGTTCCTGTGAATATAATTGCCGAAAACTATAATTTTACAAAGAAGCTTTTAATATGGTCTTTTACAATAAGCTTAATATTATGCTTTGTTATATCATATATACTTGTAAAGAATATGGTTGCTCCTGTAGACGTATTGGTTAATAGTATGGAGAAAGTTAAAAATGGAGATTTTTCAACGAGGGTTAATTTGAAGAGAAACGATGAGTTTGGTATACTCGGAGAAAGATATAATGATATGGTATGCCAGCTCAAGAGTTACATGGAAATGGCTAAGGAAAAACAGGAGAGAATAAGGACTGCAGAAATAAAAGTTTTAGAGTCTCAAATAAACCCTCATTTCCTTTACAATACTTTGGATACCATAAAGTGGATAGCAAAACTTAATAATGTTAAGGAAATAGTTACTATATCCACGGATTTAGGTAAACTTTTAAGAAACAGTATTAATAATAAAAAAGAATTTGTTACTGTAAAAGAAAGCATAGAAGTTATTGAATGTTATCTTAATATTCAAAGAATAAGATATGAAGACAAGCTTGAAGTATCAATAGATATTTGTGATGATATTTTAAATTGTGTTATACCAAAACTTATTTTACAGCCAATAGTTGAGAATTCTATAGTTCACGGTATAGAGGGAAAAGGAGGAATTGGGCAAATTTCGGTATCAGGTATTAGGGATGGTACTGAACTAATTTTTACTATAAAAGATGACGGGGTGGGTATGCCTTTGGAAAAGGCTGAACAATTATTAAAAGAAAGCGATGGGGAACATGTTGGGCTTTATAATGTGGAAAGAAGGATAAAGCTTTATTATGGGGAAAACTATGGGCTTAAAATAAAAAGTTCTGAAAATGTTGGAACAGAAATTATAATGAGAATACCTGATAATGTAAGAGGTGAAAATTTATGATTAAAGTTGCTATTGTTGAGGATGAACCTTTTATACGTAAAGGGTTGCTCCTTACTGTTCCATGGGAAAATTATGACTGCATAGTTGTTGGTGAAGCAAAAAATGGAGTTGAAGGAAAAGCTATAATAGAAGAGCTTCAGCCGGATATTTCCATAGTGGATGTTAGGATGCCCAAGATGGATGGAATTACAATGATAAGGGAATTATCTAAAAAGGTTGACTGCCAATATATTATACTATCTGGATATAGTGAATTTGAATATGCCAAGCAGGCACTTAAACTTGGAGTTAAGGACTATTTATTAAAGCCTGTTGATGATGATGAACTTTTAAAATCAATCTCATCTATAGCAGAATACATAAGAGAGAAAAAAAGGACTCAAAGAATTAATGAGCGCTATAATCAATTTGATGGGAGTAAAATACGGTTTTTTGAAGAACACTTTATAGAAAAAGAATTAACTGGCAAGCAGCAATATGTAAGGGAAGCAGTAGAATATATTATGAAGAATTATAGTAAAGACATAAATATAAAGGACGCTGCAGATTACTTAGCTATAAGTGAGGGCTATTTAAGCAGATTATTTAAAAAGGAAGTTGGGTATACATTTATTGAATATTTAACAAATTATAGGATTAAAAAATCTATTGAGCTTTTGAAAGATCATAAAGTGAAGATTTATGAAGTGGCATATTTAGTTGGATTTAATGATTCGGCTTATTTTAGTACAATATTTAAAAAGTATGTAGGTATTAGCCCTATAGATTTTAAGGATAATATATAGGGACATATAACAGCTGCTTCTGTCCATTCATCAACGGAACGGTCAAGACCGCTCCCTACAGCATTTATCATTTGTATAATTAAATTATCGCTTTTTAAATCATAATTTAATTAGAAATTTGAAAACATAAAAACTGCTTCGCATTTTTTTACATATGCGAAGCAATTTAAAAAGATAATTATATTGTTTCTTGTGAAAGTGCTTTCCAGAGGGATATGCAGGCTAA
>ENA-UOOK01007163-UOOK01007163.1-fermentation-metagenome-genome-assembly--contig:-NODE-7163-length-10290-cov-12.841036_pt1 | contig 10290 bp, 12 predicted proteins | sample MGYA00245777_ERZ724023 | MGnify/ENA primary metagenome ERZ724023 (study PRJEB28704, sample SAMN03018312) | fermentation metagenome | biome: anthropogenic terrestrial biome; feature: soil... | reverse complement strand
ACGGCGACCACCGAGATCTACACTCTTTCCCTACACGACGCTCTTCCGATCTATAGCTTAGATATTTCATTATAATGATTTCGTAAATCGGCTGAGGGTCTGATGGTTTCTCCCATTGAATACACCCTCCTTTCAACTAAATGATCATAGTCATATCTTATCACAATATGACTATAGACTCAAGAAAACTCCAGCATCGCCTCTAGCTGATTATATTCAAGAAGCCTCGTTATCCAATGCTGGCGTCCAACTAAAGAATGATGTTGGATCAGCCTGCTACCTAAACAATTTACAAAATTCCCCTTATGATACAGGTATTTTTTGCCGATAAAATATCCGTTGCGAAAAAATACCGGTATAGGAGGATTTGTGAGTGAGATCAAAATTACATTTGTTGCTTAGACTTTTAGGTGTTGCTGCTTTAGTGATGTTAGTATTTTTAGTTTTTGGATGCGAGAACAAAACCGAAGACAAAACCACTTACAGCGTTTCTGGTCAGGTTGTCAATAAAGAAACCGGCCAGGGATTTCCAGACATTTCCTTTTCATTTGGTTCATATGGCGTTGCCGTTACTGATTCACAAGGTAATTGGACAAAAAATAATCTCAAGGGTACCGTCTCCATAACACCCGCAAAAGCCGGATGGATATTTGATCCTAAAACCCTGACAGTTTCAAAAGAGACTAAAGGCATTTTGATAAAGGCAAAACCGCTGGAATCTGAACCTGCTATTATCCCCATAAAGGTGGGAGCAGGCCGTCATTATACGCTTGCTTTAAAGAATGATGGCGCGGCCTGGGTTTGGGGTCGTAATGTGGAAGGCCAGCTTGGCGATGGAACAAGAACCAATCGTGTTGCGCCTATTCAAATCAGCGACCTGAATGATGTATTTGCCATTGCCGGAGGCGGTTACCATACCATTGCTCTAAAAAACGATGGTACGGTTTGGGCCTGGGGTAATAATTATTACGGCCAGCTTGGCGACGGAACGATAATTGATCATTATGCGCCGGTGCAAGTTGCCGAATTTTAGTATGTAATGTGCTGATTCAAATCAGTCTGCCCTTACAGGAAGCCCGCCAAATGGCGGGCTTTTTCGTTTCATCACACTTGGAGATCTTACCTCAACCGCACCTCATTTCTTGCTTTAGTCGCGCCCCCGCGCGCACTTTTTATGTTTTTTCAAATTAATGGATTGACATGGATAAGCTGGTAGCTGGTCGGTAATCATGCCAATGCGTTCGGGAATTGAAGCTGCGGCTCAGCATGGCCAGTTATGCGTCGTTCTGTAGCATAGCCTGCCATTCTCAATAAATGCCTGTTTCAGAAGTTCATAAATTATCATATACCGCTCACGAAAAAAGCTGTTTTTTAACAACACAAAATTAAATTCACGTTGTTCAGAAAAACCGGGGATGTTAATAATCGAAAGGCTTCCGTTTTCTATTTCGCTTTTCGCCGCCACCTCAAACAGAAATGTTATGCCTAACCCATTCGAAACCACTTTCTTTATAGCCGCCATATTTCCTATTTCAATCACTTTTTCAAACGCCTGGAGCGAATAATTGTTTTTCTGCAGTATGTTTTCAAAGATTTCCCGTGTACCCGATCCTCGTTCCCGTAAAATCAGGCGGCTTCTTGTAATCTCCCGAAAACTCACTTCTTTATTTGCAAATTCCGATTGAGGCGAGCACACGGGAATAAACTTTTCAAGACTGAAAAGTGTGGCTTCGTAATCTGATTTATCAAACAACCCTTCCACAACAATAAAATCCAGCTCGCCATTTTTCAGCCGTTCAAGAAGAACATGCGTATTTGCAACCGACATATGGATTTTCATTTCCGGATGCTTTATAAGCAAACGGGAGAGTATCTCCGGCATAACATATTCTCCGATAGACAAGGTCGCTCCGAAGGAAAACTGCATTGTGTCTGTGTTGACTGAACTGATGTTTTCTTTAAAGTGCTTTGCGTCCGAGAAAACAATCATCGCAAACTCTTTTAAAAGCTTCCCTTCATGTGTAAGTCTTATTCTTCTGTTGGCTGTATCGAAAAGCTTGCATCCGTAAAATTCCTCAAGATGCTTAATATGCTGCGAAACGGCAGGCTGCGTAATGTGTAAAAGCTCCGCCGCTTTAGTAAAGCTGTTACAAGAACATAGGATCAGAAACGTTTCATGTCTGAAATCAAGCATATTTGCCACCTACTATAAGTCTAAGTGATATAAATATAAGAAAGCATAATTATAATTTATCAAATAAGTATGGTAAGATCAATACCACATAAAACTATAAAATAAACGAAAGGAGCGATACCCGAAATGCGCCTTGCTAAAAAGTACTTATCCGGTATTTTACTATCCGGGGGAATCGCTGCGACAGCTTACGCAATCAGTTTGGTTCTCCCTGCCGGTATTCTCGGAGGAACGCTGATCGCACTGATTATTGGAATGCTGCTGAATCCACTGGTTTGCCGCTATGAGGTTTATGCTCCGGGAATCAACTGGACTTCCAAAAAAATTCTGCGTGCGGGAATTATCATTGCCGGAATAACGCTAAGCTTTCCACAGGTAATCAAAGCCGGTAAGTATGCCCTGATACTAATGGTATTCACCCTTGGTACCGCTTTTGGGGTGGGATATATATGTAAGAAAGTTTTCAAAATAAACTGGAAGCTGGCCAGCCTTCTTTCGGTGAGCACTGCGATTTGCGGAGGTACCGCCGTTGCAACGCTTGGACCTACCATTCGGGCGAAAAACCGGGACATCGCTTAAGCAATATCCGCTACTTTTATTTTTGACATTATAACCGTAATCGCCTTTCCCTGGATAGGACGCTTATTGGGCCTTAGCGATACAGGATACGGACTTTGGATTGGTACAGCGGTTAATGACACATCATCGGTTGTTGCGGCGGGGTATGCATTTTCCGACGCTGCAGGTCTGCTTGCGACAATCGTTAAGCTTACCAGAACACTTTTTATCGTACCTATTGTACTTGTCTTTTCATGGATATACGCAAAAAAAGAGACACCCTCACAAACGGCTGAAAAGGTGAATATCAGCAAAATATTTCCGTGGTTTATTCTTGGGTTTCTCGCTGTGGTCGCCATAAGAAGCGCAGGATTTGTGCCGGATAATATTGTAGACGGAATATCATTCCTGTCCAAATTCTTTTTATCAATGGCATTGGCGGCAATCGGGCTGAAGACCAGCCTTAAAGAAGTCGCCGGTGTCGGTATAAAGCCGATGATTGCGGGGGTTGTCATAGACATCTCAGTAGTTTTGGTATCTTTGTTTGCCCAGGCGGGGATACAGCACTACTTGAAATAGCCGTCACTATTTTTTCTTCCCCAGCAAGGCTGAACGGATATCTATGATCTCAAGATTAATACATACTGCTCTATCACTAAGTAACACTTGAACGCCATCACATAGCGCTGAGTCCGACAGCTTAGCTTTGCATCAAAAAATAATGAAGAGGCCTTGTATAAAATTGGCGATGGACTACCACCCTCCGCAATGTACCAGTCCTGGTAATGGGATTTTGAACTGCAGCTGAAGATATGAATTTGCTGACAAACGGCAAAGCCCGCCCTCACGGCGGGCTTTGCTTGCATTATAAGTGGAACGACGTCTTCTTCGACGATGGATCCATCGCCCACTATCAATAGCGTCGTCCGAATTGTCTTGATTGGTCGTCCGGATTGCTTTTTGGCATAAGAGATAACTTCCTCTGCGTCCTCTTCGGGAATCTCCATGGCATCACAGATGGATAAGAATCTCTGTAATTCCTTTGCTGAGACCTCACCATCAGCCATCAGGAAGAAATAATACAGCATCATTTCGTACTTTCGAAAATTGTTCCGGAATCATCACAACCACCCCTCTCCGCAACTCCATCTTGGAAAAGGCCCGCGTGCCAAGCAAAACCTTCACCAATGCGAATAGTTCCTTATTGGTCAGGAATTCGTCCATGTGGAGTCGATAGCATTTGTCCTGATGGGAATATACATATTCTGTATTGCCGACAAGTTCCGGATGGTTGGCAAGAAACGCTTTCAAATCATTCATTGTCCGCGTAATGCTCTTTGTGGAGAGTTCGTATTCGTCCGCCAGCTTTTGAATGGAGAGATCCTCTCCGCGCAGGCTTCGGAAAAATACCTCCAGCAACCGTTCTTGCTTGCAGTCGCTCATTCCCGATGCTCCTTCGCTGTGATGAGCTCAGTCAGCCTCCCTTGTATTTCCATAATAGCAGACGTTCCGGACACACATATGTCCCGGCAAATAAAAAGTAACGCCTGCTCGTTATCAAGGCGGTTTTTGGTCAAGTATGATACAGGATAAAAGCCCGCCTCTGCGGCGAGCTTTCTCGCTAATTCACACTTACCTGGATCGCAGCGCGGTCTTCTCTTTTGCCTAAAGATCCTCGCCCTATTCCAGCGAAAACTCCAGCATCGCCGCCAGCTGAGACGCTTCTATAATATGACCAGCAATATCGCATCGATAGGCACTAACAAATAGATCGTACTGTCCTGCAAGCGTCAACGGCTGATCGTCCGGAAATTGAAACTGCGGCTCAGTAATGCCGGTGAAATACCAACTCTCTGTACAGGTTGGCTCCGACAGCCCTATTTCATAAGTCCCGTTATCCATTGCCGGCGTCCAACTAAAAAATGGTGTCGGGTCGGTTATCGGAATGACTGCCCCCGGCCCTGGCTGTGCCGGCTCCAACAGCTCAATCTGGCTTTCGGCACGGATCTTCCTGATAAACGTGCGTTCTCGGGGTAAGGCATTCACTATAAATCTCACCGTATATTCTATATTAGTCTGCAGCACATTGGTAACATCCACGGCATAATCATTCTCGAACATTGCCGTGCCCAAATCCACATAATTACCATCCTTAAGATAGGAGAGGGACACTGTTGGATACGCATCGCCTAGTGCTTCACTGATCAGCACAGCAATGAATAAGTCGCGGGTGTCATGAATCAGATAGTTATTTCCACCCACTAGCACGTACGAAAGATAAGGCTCAATGGTCACGTTCGATAGTCCTTGTTCTGGCACAGTAATTGTCTGCACCTCAGATATATAACAGCCGTCATAGACAAAAATCTCATGCGTCCCGACCGGAACATTATCGAACCGGAAGGTATCGTCCTCTCCAGTGACAACATAGCGGTCACCCAGATAGACAACCGCGTGCGCAATCAGTTCAGCGTAGCCATCAACCGAACCCGTCGGAAAGACTACTCTCCCGGTAACAGTGGCAACATCCTTGGTGCCGGGGGTGACATCGCCTGGGGCCTTGGGCTTGCAGCCGGCAATACCGGAAAGCAAAGCAATTACCAAAACTACCACTGCTAGTCTAAGTACCGTCTTGCACATCATCAGAAAACCTCCAAATACAAATTATTACCTCCTAATTCCACCATTTTCCTATATTTCCTTTTCTGATTTGTGAAACATCTTTTTCTGCGACGCGCGCTCCCCCCACATTTTAATATTTTCTGCAAATACAGGATTGACATGGATAAGTTGGTTATAATAAGATTAAATTACGATTTTCGTAATATCTCTCCGGGCTCGCCCATCCATCGTTTCCGGGCGCGTACTTCCATTATTTCAGGACTCATGCATTCATTGTTACAGCGAAAGGAGCAGCGGTAATGAGGAAAGGCGAATCAGAGGCGGCCCTGCTCGACGATTTGATCGTCTCAATCGGCAGACGTCTACTGCATTACTTCGGTTCCAAAAGCGAAGAGCTTTCTTTGAAAGAAATCTTCGTCATTGAAATGCTCAGCCGCCAAGGTATGGCTAGTATGTCCGAACTGGCCGCCGCTCTAGGTGTGCCGTTTACTACCATGGCCAGTATGGTCAGCCGCATGGTGAGCAAGGGCTATCTGGAAAAACAGCCGTTCCCCGAGGATCGGCGCGTGATGATGATTTCGCTGGCTCCGGCTGGCCGCAACGTCTTTGACCTGCATCGCGAGGGCCTGGTGGCGGTTGTCAAAGAAATGCTTGCCACCTTGGATGACGCGGATCAAAGCCGCTTAATGGCACTGATTAATGAAGTGTTACTAGTCGTTCCCGGCCCGGCATTGCATAACGTTCAGACAGAAAAGGAGTGATTCTGATTAAACTGCTCAGCAAGCTTGTTAACAAATTTCCCCGCCTGATTATCGCGCTCATTATTGTCGCAACGATCGTTTTCGGTGTCTTTGCTGCCCGCATTGATCGCCAATCCGATCTGGCCGGCAGTATTCCCTCCAGCCATCCGCGGCTGCAGGAGTACAAAGCTTTTACTGAGGAATATGGCAGCGACCGCTCGGTGGTAGTGGTGGCCTGTGCCGATGATATTTTCGCACCGCAGTCGATGCAGGCGGTTGATCGTATTACGGACAGCCTGGCGGATCTGCCGTTCGTGGTCAGTGTTTCCAGTCTGACCAATCTGGTGGATATGCACGGTACTCCGGAAGGCATGGCCAGCGGACCGGTTATTCCCAAGCTGCCGCGAACCCAGGCCGATGCGGATCTGCTGCGTGCTAACATCCTGTCAAATCCGTGGTATTCCGGCAATATGGTGTCAGCCGATGGCCAATCAACTCTGATTATGGTCAATCTGGAGTACAACTCCGCTTTTGAAGAAAGCACCCGCATGCTCGATGAAATTACAGCTGCTGTTGACGCAGCCAACGATGGACTGGAAGTCCACTACGCCGGCACCATCATTATGGAGCAGCAAATCAACCGCTTTCTGGATATGGATGTGCTGCTGCTGATTCCGGTAGTAGTCATCTGCATTGTGGTCGTACTGTTCCTGACCCTGCGTACCTGGCAGGGGGTGCTGCTGCCCCTGATCACTGTATTGATCAGTGTGGTCTGGACACTTGGCATTATGTCGATTATCGGACGGCCGCTCTCCTTCCTGGGCTATGTGCTGCCGGTCTTGCTGGTAGCGGTGGGTTCCGCTTATGGCATTCACATCGTGGCCCGTTATCAGGAGGGCATCCGCAAGAGGCTGAGCGGCAAAGAGGCGGTGCACAATGCCATTACCTCCACTGGTGCCGCGGTCTGGATGGCCGCCCTGACGACGATGGCCGGTTTTGGATCGCTGGTCTTTTCGCAAATGGAGATGTTCAAGGACTTTGGTGCTTTCAGTGCGGCGGGGGTCGCCATTGCTTTCCTGATTGCCATTACCTTTATTCCGGCGATCCTGATCCTACTGCCGGATAAGCCGGCTAAAGAGGTGGTGCCGACCGCTAAACCTAAGCGCCGCAATGGCTTTATAACTTTTACTGAAAATGCGTTGGGACACTTGACCACCTGGTCTGCCAAGCATTATGGCTTAGTTTCAATATTTGTGCTCGTGCTGGTGTTCGCCGCTTTGCTGGGCTGGCCCAGGCTGACGACCACCTTTGATCCGGGCGATTTCCTGCCAGCCGACGGTGATCACCGTGTTGCGGAGCAAATCGTCAATGATAATTTTGGCGGTTCCGTGGTCTTGGATGTGCTCGTCCAGGGAGACCTCAATGATCCGGCGTTTTTGAAAGACCTGGTCGCGATGCAGGACGCCATTGAAGCAAAGGGCATTCAGCGTCCGCTGTCGATTGCCGATTTATTGATCAAAACCAATAAAGCCCTTCATAATGATGATCCGCAGTACGCGGTGGTGCCGGAGGAGCCTGGTGTTGTTCCGCAGTTGCTCTTCCTGCTGTCCTTATCGGGATCGCCGACTGAGATGCTGCAGTTCATGAACTTCGATCAGACGGAGGCGCGCCTGTCGATGCGGGTCAGTAACGTGATGCCTACGACGGAGCGTGCGGAGCTGCTAGCTAAAGTCGAGGATTTGGCAGCCGCCATCTTTGGGGCGGATGCGTCGTTCAAGGTGACCGGCAGTCCGATCATTGAGATGGTCATGACGGACATTATCCGGGAGGAGCAGGTTCAGAATATTGCCATCTCGCTGATCACGGTACTGCTGATCGTGGTGATTTTCTTCCGGTTCTTCGTAGCCGGAGCAGCCTGTATCAGTCCGATTGTGGCGGCGATCGTGCTGATCTTCGGGTTTATGGGTTGGGGCGGTATTCCGCTTAATACGGCCACCGCGATCATTGCCAGTCTGGCGACTGGTATTGGCGTAGACTACAGTATCCACTTCTATCAGCGCTATAAAGAGGAACGGCACCGCGGTTTAAGCATGGATGAGGCGATTGCCGAAACGGGACGCACTTCGGGTCTGGCGATCATCTCGAATGCTCTGTCGGTGGGCTCCGGTTTTGCGGTGCTGCTGCTTTCCGGTTTGAACATCTTCCGCAGTTTCGGAGGAATGATGGCTTTGTCAATGGTACTGACGGCGCTCGGTTCGATCACTCTGCTGCCGGCGGTTATTAAGTTGCATGCCCGGTTTTTTGGAGATAAGGTGCTGTTAAAACGAAAGGAAGATCGTAATGTATAGCAAACTAAGGTTTCTGATTCCCATACTGCTGCTGGCGCTGGTGTGCGGTCTGGCGGTCAGTGCCGCTCCAACGCTATCTGCTGATGAGATTCTCAGCCGCATGGATCGGATGGAAGGCGTCAATGATATGACCTGTCAGCTGCGGATGGTGGTTACCAGCAAGAGCGGTCAGACCCAGATCCGTAACATGACGATGTATACCAAGGGTAAGGCGGATGGCACGCAATTCGTGTTTGTAAAGGTTGATTTGCCAGCGCTGATCAAGGGTACGAGTATGCTTAGCATTACGCGTCCCAAGCAGGCGGGTGAGACCTGGCTTTACTTGCCGGCGCTCGGCAAGCCGAAGCGCATTACCGCCAGCGAGAGCGGCGGCAGCTTCATGGGTTCGGACTTCTCTTATCAGGATATGGGGACGGTCCGGACGGAGGATTATACCAGCAAGCTGCTGCGTACCGAGAAGCTGGATGGCGATGAGGTCTATGTGATCGAGTCGGTGCCGCGCACCGAGGAGATCCGGAAGGCCAGCGGTTTCTCTAGGCAGATCTGGTGGATCCGCACCAGTAACTTTACACGCGCTAAGGCTGAATTCTATGATCAATCCAAGAAGGTGGCTAAGGTGCAATTGTCTTCCAAGCCGGTGGAGGTTAAGACCGGTGCCTGGTTTAACACCCTAATGGAGATGTCCAATAAGGGCTTGGGATCGAAGACGGAAGTCCAGTTTAGTAATGTGCGGGTAAATACCGGTGTGAAAGATGAGTTCTTTGTGGTGGAGAATATGAAGGAATAGCGGTGGCGGCGGGGGAAGAACGTTTGCCCCAGGTGGCTCACTTTCAAATGAGCGACTGGCTCAGTTTCAAATAAGACGCGGGGAAGGTTCCTCTGTCTCGTCTCATTACGAGCATTGTGCTCGAGCGGGACAGAGGAACCTTCCCCGCTCTTTTGATCCATCATCACAACAGGGTATGTAATTTTCCCAGCACTTCAGCCAGCAGTATGTCGTTTATGGAACAAATGTATTCTGCAGGGCTAACTTTCCAATCACAGCTCTTAATGTGATCGGAAAGTATTACCCCATGTAGTATCATATTATCTGGCAGAGAAACTTCAAACGGATAGCCTTTGCTTTGAGAAGTGATAGGACAGAAAATGGCCAAACCTGTTTTTTCGTTGTATTCTTTTGGGGATATGCAAAGCGCTGGTCTGTTACCTGATTGTTCATGACCAGCCTGCGGTGAAAAATCAAGCCAGACAACATCCCCTTTGCACGGAATGTAAAGGTCCGGCATGATCACCAGATCTCCTTTCCTCTTGGCTTATCCGTCATGTATTCGTGATGCAGATTTTTTTCATTGATCGCCTCAACCAGTATCTTAAGGTCGTAATCTTCAGATTTCAGAGGCTCAATAATAAGCTTGCCATCCCTTATGGAGAGATCGACTGAGGAACCGGGTTTGATAGATACTTGATTGGCAAACGATTTGGGAATTCTCAGTGCCATGCTATTACCCCACTTTTGGATTTTTAACAGCATCAAAGTTGCCTCCAAGCGCTTTGTATCTACATTGAGTATACATAACAGTCAATCATAAGTCAACAAAAAGCAGAGAAAAAGTCTGAAGATAGAAACCAACCCTTACGAAAAAACCCGCCTGACGGCGGGTTCATGGTTATCTGCGGGTCAGTAGAGCGGCGATCACGGCTCCTGCGACTAGGCCGATTACCGCACCAGCGGCCAGGTAGTTAAAAGAGGTTTCGGCCAATGTTTTCATTAGTGCGCTCTCTAAGCCTTCCATCGATGCCCCTCTGGTGATCACATCCGCAAAAGGCA
>ENA-UOOK01007162-UOOK01007162.1-fermentation-metagenome-genome-assembly--contig:-NODE-7162-length-10292-cov-3.714174_pt1 | contig 10292 bp, 7 predicted proteins | sample MGYA00245777_ERZ724023 | MGnify/ENA primary metagenome ERZ724023 (study PRJEB28704, sample SAMN03018312) | fermentation metagenome | biome: anthropogenic terrestrial biome; feature: soil; material... | reverse complement strand
TCGATTGGTCCGCTATTTCTGAGCGTCCAGACGAACAACATGTAGCAAAGACACCTATTTCCGACACTGAAATATCGCATAAAGCTAGACCTTTTCAAAACCTTTCTGGTGCACACTAATTACATATTAAACAAGGTATTCCACAATGAATACCTTGTCCTCAATGCCGAAAAATATTTAAATCATCTTATATATTCTCATTCTTCAATGCTTCAATAATATTTTCCTTTTTAATCTTTGAACTAGCATATAGCATCGTCAGGCCAACAACTCCAAACACAGCAATTACTGCTATTAAAACACTAGCCCATGGTATAATGAAATTAAATCCGAATGAATTACTTAAAACTTTATAAATCAAATACATCATTCCAAAGCTGATGGGTAGTCCATAAAGTAAAGCCTTGATGCCATAGAATAAGCTCTCATAATTAATCATTTTATTAAAACCTTCAGGTGTCATTCCGACAGATTTTAGCATTGCAAATTCCTGCTTACGGAGTGATATGCTAGTTGATATTGTGTTGAAAATATTCGCCACGCAAATGGCAGTGATAAGTGCTACAAATCCATAGAAAAATACGAATATAAAAGTTTCAAGCTGTCTGCTAGTTTTATCAGCAGACGCAACATCATAAATGTGCAAGCTTGCAATTGATGTCTGTTTTTGGTATTCATTTATCTTATCAACAAGCTCAGTAGGATTTAAACTCTTAATAAACATCGCAACATCTGTATTATCAGAACCTTTTGGCAGTTTAGCTTGCATAGCAGTATATAGTTCCTCTGAAACGATAAAAATTGTTCGGTAAGGGTTAGTCAGATTTGTTTCACCAATTGGTGTCTTATCTGCAAGGGCTGCTATTTCTATCACAGAACTGTATTCATCACCATTTTCATTAGAATTGTTATCTTTCACGTCAGTAATTTCCAGTTTTTCTCCTACTTTAACATTAAGGTGATTCATTTGCGTAAACACATCATCTATTTTTACATTTATAGTATTAACCAATATGCCACAAGGATTCTCCGTATCTTTTAAGCGATTAACATCCACCCCTACTTCATTAGCATACCTATTAAGTGCTACCTCATCAATGGATTTTATCTCAAAGTAAATTTTATAGGTTTCAGAATTTAACTCTTTATCACTTGGTTTATCACTTGGTTTACCACTTTGTTCATCACTTGACTCATCAATTGCATCAATAATTGCTTTTATTTTATCTGGGATTAAAGAATTTTTAGCATTTAGTATAGCATTCATTGTTTGTTCGATCACGCTTTCATCAGCATATTTCATTTTTGTTATGGCAGTATAAAAGTCTTTTTTCTCTTGTGCAGTAGCAGAGGATGCTACAAACACCTTTACATCGTATGGAACACGATCTACTACAATATCCGCTGACCTTTGAGAAAGTAGCGAGAGGGACGAAACGGATAAAAACAGTACAATGCTAATAACCAATGAAAATATAGTTGCTTTATATCTGCGGCTATTCCGTTTTAAGTTTTTAAGCCCTAGCTCTGCTTCAAATCCAAAGATAAAGCGAGTAAGCTTAGAGGTTTTCACAGCTTTACCTGTAAGTTTGATATCCTGCGACTGACGTATTGCATCTATTGGCGATATCCTCGAAGCACGTTTTGCAGGGATATAAGCGGATATATAGATAGTAATCATTGAGAGTAATCCAGCAACTAAAATTGTTCCCCAAGAGGTCACCAGCAATAACTTTTGTCCTCCATTGATCATACCTTCTATCAAAGGCTGTACAAAAATAAAGGTTACACCCATTCCCAATGTCCCAAAAAATATACCTAAAGGTATGCCTATCAATCCGACTATAAATCCCTCGAAAAATACAGATCTGCCTTTTTGCTTTTTTGTGGCACCTATGCTTGCTAACATACCCAAGTGTCGACTCCGCTCTGAAATTGAAATTGCAAAAGAATTATATATAAGCGCTACAGATCCTATAATAATAAGAACGATTACAATGGCTGCAAGAGTGTATAAAGTTGAGAGTTCATTCTCACCAATAATTCCATAAAAGCGCAAAAGTTCTCTATTGTATTTTGTGTTTTCACTAGAAACACCAATTCTTTCCGAAAGCTCGTTTGCATGCTTATTTGCCTTTTTGCTAATATTTTTCCAAGCTACTGATACATTAACCACATCAGTAGAAGTAAACTCATTTTCATCAAGATAGGATATCACCGTATAACCCGGCGACCAATAAGGTTCAAAGCCAGGTCTACTTATAATCCCAGTAATAATATACTCTTTTGCAGATTTTGTAATAAATTTTTCTGCCTTGTTGTTATCATTTGCTTTTCGAAAACCTGAATCCTGCCCAAGGGAAAACTCCTTTTCACCTTCATCTATATAACGTTCCCCTACATCTAATTTTAAAATATCACCAACCTTATATATAACACCTCCATTTTCTTTAATGTGAGATGAAATAATAATCTCATTTGAACTTTGGGGGAAACGACCTTCTATTAGCTTCAAATTAAAATTTTCAAACCCCTGCGTATTATAGGATTTTATAAAAAGATATGGTTTGTTTTCATTTTTAGAACCTTCAAGCAAAGCATATCCAACATCCTTACTAAGCGCTGCCGAATCTGTATTTGGATCCTTTTTTATTTGGTCCAAATTTGGGATAGCTACATCTTTATATAACACATGCCAATTGCCAGTATCCTCTTTAACTACTCTTTGCATCATATCTAAGAAAGATGTCACAAAAGTAGGAACTGCTGTCAACATTGAAACAGACAATATAACGCCGATAATGGTAACGATAGTACGCTTCTTATTTAGCTTCAAATGGCGGAGTGTCAAAGTATTTATTATGTTCACCTGTGAATCACCTCATCCTTGGCTATGCGCCCATCCTCAATAGATATTATTCGATTAGCCTGCAAAGCAATACGCTCATCATGGGTAATTATTATTAATGTCTGGTTATATTTTTTGTTTGACAATTTTAGTAGTTCTATTATTTCTGCACTATTTTTACTATCAAGGTTCCCTGTAGGTTCGTCTGCAAGAACAAGTGCTGGGTTATTAATCAATGCTCTACCGATAGATACACGCTGTTGTTGCCCACCTGAAAGCTGATTTGGAAGATGGTATAATCTATCCGTCAAACCTAGCGTACTTATTATTTCTTCAAACTGTCCTTGGTCTACATTTCGCCTGTCTAGCAATAAGGGTAAAGTAATATTCTCTCGCACATTCAATACTGGTATTAAATTGTAAAATTGATAAATCAGTCCTATTTGCCTGCGTCTAAATATGGCAAGCTTTGTCTCATTAAGTGAATAGACATCGGTATTTTCCACAAAGACCTTACCACTTGTTGGCGTATCCACACCGCCTAAGATATGCAATAATGTTGATTTTCCAGAACCTGATGGTCCAATAACTGCAACAAAATCACCTTTATTTACAGAAAACGAAACGTTATCTAGTGCCTTTACGGCTGTTTCTCCCTTACCATATATCTTAGATAAATTTTCTACTCTTAAAATTTCCATTATAAGTCACTCCTATTCTATCCTTAGTATATCTGCCTAATGTGACTCTATGGTGACTATCTTGGTGACAGTTTTGTCACACAGCATTTTTTTACACAACATTTTTATAAAACTTGATAATAAATTGTGTGCCTTTATTTTTTTCACTGGTAACTTCTACGGTTCCTCCTTGGTTTTCTATAATACTCTTTGACATAGCAAGTCCAATACCTATACTATCATTGTGGGCATTTTTTCCCTTATAAAACCGATTAAATATATTAGGTAAATCGCTCTTGAGAATACCCTCCCCATTATCATATATTTTGGTCATTGTATAAATTGAGCTTTCACTAAAACTAGCACCTATCTTTCCACCGCAAGGTGTATGCTCAATACAATTTTTTATTATATTTGCAATAGCCTCCGAGGTCCAATTAAAATCACCTATTATTTGAATATGCTCATCTCCAGTGATTTCAAGGGTTTGCTCTTTAATTTCCATAGGGATTAGTAAGTGCTCAATTGATCTATTAATAAGTTCTTTTACATTCACATTCTCTTTTTTAAAATCAATCGCACCTGCATCAATCTTAGATAGCTTGAGAAGTGAAGCAACTAACCATTGAAGTCTTTCAAGTTGTGAGTGAATATTCATTGTAAATTCCATACGTTTATTATGTGGTAAACTCTCATCTCGAATTAGGTCTGTCATAACAAACATTGATGTTATGGGGGTTTTAAGTTGATGTGAAATATCCGAAATTGAATCAGCCAGAAAATGCTTATCCTTTTTTAATAAGCTTGCTTGTTCATATAGTGTTACTGTTACTTTGTATATTTCACTTTTAAGAATACTAAGCTCACCTTCATCATTATCTCTAATATCAAGTGAGTATTCACCGCCTGCAATCCGTTTAAGATATTGGGACAGTTCTTCTATTTGCTTATATCTCCATTTAGTAAAAATTAAAGATATAATAATCATGATAAGTAAAGCCACCAATGCAATTATTCCTGCAGCAGAGTCAATATAAAAGCAGGCAATAGTTCCTATTATTAAAATTGAAACTAAAAGAGTTACATATATCCTTATTTCTTTGTTTCGTAGCAACTTAATTATTCTCCCCCTTTGTATCCAATACCTCGAATAGTTTTTATAATTGTTGGATTTTGACTATCATCCTCAATTTTTTCGCGCAAACGCTTAATATATACTGTTAAGGTATTATCATTTACAAAATCCCCTGCAAAATCCCATAGACTTTCTAAAAGCTGATTACGGCTAAGAACTTGCCCCTCATTATTAGCAAAGATTAGGAGTAACCGATATTCAAGAGAAGTTAATATAATTTCCTTCTCTCCTTTATATACCTTTGCCTGTGAGGTATCTATCTTTAAACCGTTCAACTCATACAGTGTTTTTTGGACTTCCGTCTTGCCATATCTGCGAAGAACAGATTTAATTCGGGATAGAAATTCTCTTATACGAAATGGTTTTGTTATATAGTCATCTGCCCATATCAAGACCCATAACTACATTAACTTCATCATCTATTGCCGTTAGAAATATAACTGGTATATCTCCCTTCGACTTTATTATCTTGCAAATATCGTAACCGCTTCCATCCGGGAGTGATAAATCAAGTATTGCCATGTCAAAGTTATTTTCATTTATCGCAGCTTTTGCTGACTCGACATTTAAACAGTGAGTGACAATGTATCCCTCCTGCGTAAGTGAGTAGCAAAGCCCCGATGCAATTATTCTATCATCCTCAACAAATAGTATTTTCATTTATGGGCTCTCCTCAAAGAATCTATTTAATCTTTATTATACATTATTATACCTATTTGGGACCATTTTAAATTTGTTTTTTAAGCTCGTTCCTTTTCTATGAAAGTATCAAAGTCATCTGTTTCTTCAGATGACTTTTTTAATTTAAAATCACCTCTTGGAATTATTATGATACAAATTATTATAATTTTAGGTATAACTTTTTGAGATCGGAAGAGCGTCCAGCTATTAAATCCTTGTGCAGGTTTTTATGCTTGGTATCCCCTATTCTTTCTTCTTATCCAGCTTCTTATCTGGTTTCTTATCCGTTTTTTTTATCAGTTTTTTTCTGCTCCCCAGATAATTCTTTACTCCTGATTATTTCAAGCAGTCTTTCGCAGGCAAGCTTATCACAGTAGCTAGAAATGGCTAGTCGGAGAGCCATATCTGAAAGGTCCTCAATCTCCCAGTTAGGGTCTATCTGTTCTGATGTCTTTGTAAGAGCTTTATCCAATATGGTTTTAATTTTTGAGTAAACTTTCTCATGATCTCCTTTGTCAAGCTCCTGATTCAAGAGGAATCCGGTATCTCGTACTGATAACACTTGTTTTAAAAGACATATCTCTGTCAATCCCGCCAAATGCTCTCGGGAATATTTTTTACCATCTGCTCGTGGTAACAATCCGTCTTTGATGTAGTTATTGATCATTGCCGAAGTAATCTGTCCATCACCTTCGAAATCGATTAACTGCCTGTGCATATAATACACTACTTGATCCTTATATAGACCAATATCAGGAAATTCTTCCCATGATACAGGACGCTCCTCTGCCAGTTTATCTTTTAATTGCTCTAATTTTTCCATTCCTATTCTCCCTCAAAATTAATTCTTTTAATATTCTACCACGCATCATGTTATATTGTAAACATGATTATAATTCTTTTGTATTTGTATTGACATTTCCATTATTAGGTTATATAATTTTAAATATTAGATTGCTGATAATAATTTACAATAAGAAAAAGGGGATAAAAATGATTGATTCAATCTGTGTATTCGGAGATTCGATAATAAAGGGTGTCATTTTTGATGGAATACGGGGCAGATATACCCTACTGAAAAACAGCTTCGCAAATATTTTTGGTAAAAGCACAGGAATAACTGTGAAAAATTTCGCAAAGTTCGGATGTACCATAGCAACAGGCGAAAAAATAATAGAGAAGCATGTGTCTGAGCTGTCGAAAAATAAATATATAGCACTGGAGTTTGGCGGAAACGACTGTGATTTCGATTGGTCCGCTATTTCTGAGCGTCCAGACGAACAACATGTAGCAAAGACACCAATTGCTGACTTTGAAGTCCTCTATTCAAAAGTTATTGACAGAGTTATTGCAAACGGAAGCCAACCTATCCTTTTTTCTCTGCCTCCGCTTAATGCACAGAGATATTTTGACTGGATTTCAAAAGGCCTTAATGTGGAAAATATTTTGCATTGGCTTGGTGATATAGAACACATTTATAGATGGCACGAAATGTATAATCTTGTGGTGGTAAAATTAGCTGCCATTAAGCACGTTTCTCTTATTGATATTCGCGGAGCATTTCTGGAAAGAAGAGATTATCTTAGCCTTTACTGCGAAGACGGCATACATCCAAACGAAGCGGGTCACACCTTGATTGCAAACGTTATAAAAGATTATGCCGAAAAATATTTAAATCATCTTATATATTCTCATTCTTCAATGCCTCAATAATGTTTTGCTTTTTAATCTTTGAGCTTGTAATTACCGCTATTAAAACACTAGCCCATGGTATAATAAAATTGCAGCATTGTAATCCCTATCAATTATGCGGCCACAAGAATTACATGCCCACTCTCTATCTGATAACTCCAATTCTTGATTAATATGTCCACACTCATTTATTGGTAAATATCGTAATAATATCTTTAAGTTTATATCCCCAATATGGGTTATAAGGATATATTTCTGCAATAATTTATTACAAAAATACATCTTCAGTCGGTTCAGCAAGTTTGTACCAGCTTGTAAATGCAAAGAAGAACCACCTGAAATCTAGCACATTACTCAACCTATTTTCGTTCATCATCATATATTCCACAAGCATTCTCCAATACATTGAGGAAATTTCATTTTCCATGGATAGCTTTGCCCTTATAGAATAAGATAATAGCTTTACCATTTCCATATGAATAAAAATATATTTCCATGAAAGAGCATGTGTTTTGTTACTGCAAAGTGCATTTTTTTCAATGCTCCTCCTGTATTTCTCAACGATATACGGAACTTCGTACAATTTAGCAATGACTTCTTCCCGTGAGTCACTATAGGGTGTAAGATCTTTAGTAAATGGAACAATATTAAAAGGATTTAACTTTTCTGATAAGTTCTTCATATACTCAAGGCATAACTCCCAATCACCCCCAAATGCTGCCTGATAATATTCGTTAGCGAGTTGTTCCATTGATAACTCTGCGTTCCAATGCATTTTAGCAAACAAATAAATTGGAAAACTTGTTGGAAAATGAGTCCTTAATATTGAGCAAGTAAGAGATCCATTTATATTTATTTTACGTAATCTTTTTATATCTTCTTCCATTACCCAATTTCCATAATACTGTCCTTGATCTAAAAAATGATAATTAGTGTAATGAAAATCCCATATAAATGAATCTCCTTGAAACCATTTTCGCCACTCATTTAATACTACATAGAAAGATTCTGGTTCAAATAGTATTGGATTTTTATTTCTGCTATAAGGTGGAATAGTTGCTGTTTTAGATTCATAAACATACGCATTTTGGAAATTTCTTGTATGATTTGTAAATAACATGATAAACCTATCTTGATTTTTAAACGAAGTCTTTTTTGGAGCCCAATCATTATCGGTATATACAATAAAAGCTATTTTAATCTTAAGATTTCTTATGGTAAGTTCCTCATCAACCGCATTAAGAATCATAACATAGAAATCACTCGGTAATGTATCCTTGCACATATCACATTCGCAGTGGGTATTTATACCATCAGCCATCCAAAAGTGGAGGATATCAACATATTGATGATTTTCAGCATAATCACAAATTGCTTTAACTAGCATCTCTCTAGCTTTTGAGTTCCCATAACATAAGTTGGTATGTGCTAAAGAGCCTCCATTAACTTTTCTATTCCCATTTACTTGAGCCAAATACTGAACTTTATCATCAGGAACAATATCAGTGCCACCTTCACATGTTTCTTCTTCCGTCATACCAAGAGCGACACCTGTCCAACCATGTCCTACAGCATTATATATTAACCCTCTCTTCTTTATCTCTGAGATTCCCATATTATGATATGAAACAATTTCTCCTATAGAACGTTTTTCGTGTTTTTGAATTGAATTATGCTGAGAATTATAATAATTACCAAAAGCCTTAACTGGTAAGAAAAATTCATTCATTATAGAGTTAATGCCCATCTTTGCAGACCAATCAATTTTATCTAGAAAGCTTTCAATACTATATGTACCACATGTATTATATCCGCGGTATCTATAGCTGGCTTTCTCATTAATTTCTACACATAGTGAGAATATTGAGGATTTGGGAATAAGTTCTCCATCTTTCCCCGGTCTTATCCACCTGCAACCACTTTCTTCAAGAAAACGATATACTGAAAAAAGTATACTCCTAGGATTTGGACCAGAAATTATTCCATTCAAATTGCTAATTTTTACATAGATAAAATCATCTATATCGTAATTGTCTAACTCAAATGCTCTAATATCGAACTCTTTGTACAACCCCAAATTAATGTAGTTATCATATATTATGCTACTGCTATTATGAACTATGTATATATCTACCGTCTCGTCGGTCATTTTAGTAAGGTATTTTTTAAGCTCTAATGCTGCGAACTCTATTGTTTGGTTTTCTTTTTCTGATAATACTTTGATTGCTAAACTTTTATTTATACCAGCCATAGTCTTTACCCCCCATTTTATCCTCTAACCATTACTGAATCATTTGTGTATGGTCTTGGAATAAGTTTTCTATTCTCTTTCAGATAAAATTTCCATGAACCACTACACATGCCAAAATCTACTCCAGTTATTTCCTTAAGCTCAGTATATGCATGATCTGACAGCACTTTTCTTACATCATCCAGATAATCAGCAAGAACAAGTGCCCCTGTAATTCCTCCACACCTAGCAAGAGTACGAGCAATTACCAGTTCCAAAAAAGCACTCATGTAATTATCATCACCAGAAGTTGTATCTTTGCATTCATGTCTGCTAAGATAAGGACTGGCAAGCAAATTTTCAAGAGCAGATATAGCAGCTTCGCCTGCAATTCTTTCAATGCTCCAACATACTGTCAGGATTCTGTCATAGTTTGGCACCCTCTTCCAATGTATTCTTGGGTGCGCTTCAGGAGGACCTCCAGCTTCAGTTTCTGCAGCAATGTTGCTTAGAATATTTAATACACTTTCATCTCCTGATATAGCTAATGCAACCATTATTTGATTTGCCCTCCAATATTTATCCGGGCTACCAATATAACCTCCAGGAGCCCATGTATAATATGCAGGTCTTGATGCTGCTTTTTCATCTTTTAACTTCAAAAGAACTTGCTTAAGATACTCATTCCATGCCTTACATCCAAACCAAGCTGCTCCAATGGCAAGCATAAGCTTCCCATCATTTTCTTTCATATTATCATCTACTATAATTATATCTTCTTGTTCCATTCTTTCTTGTATCAATGGGAGTACTCTTTCCTTAGGAGAAGCAAGCAAGTGGATAAATGCATCGTTATCACCGTTTTGAGTCTTTTCGCATAAATCAATAAAATTAATATTTTTCCAGGTTTTCACAATAACATCTTCTGCTTCCAGTATTTTTTCATCAGAAAGTCTCTTTCTCAATGCACTAACATCAACCTGTCTCACACTGATAGAATTCTTAACTGTATAAACTGCGAATATA
>ENA-UOOK01007161-UOOK01007161.1-fermentation-metagenome-genome-assembly--contig:-NODE-7161-length-10294-cov-5.621154_pt1 | contig 10294 bp, 17 predicted proteins | sample MGYA00245777_ERZ724023 | MGnify/ENA primary metagenome ERZ724023 (study PRJEB28704, sample SAMN03018312) | fermentation metagenome | biome: anthropogenic terrestrial biome; feature: soil; material... | reverse complement strand
TTTCGACATCATCCAGGCCCGCAAAGATAATTTCATTGCCGTTTGCGTGCCGGATAGTCATGTCTGATTTGTTGACCCGGAATAAATTTGTCAGGCCAAAGTCCGAAATAACCCCGCGCGCCAAAGCAAAACAACTTTCGCGCAGGGTCTTGGCTACTTTGCGAACTACTAAAATTCTGTGTTTTCTTCTCCCCGCTACTCGCCGGACTACCTTTTGCGCTGCAAACACCGATTTTCCGGAGCCGCCGCCGCCGACAAGAACCAAATAGCGGCTTTTGTCATTGTGCAGCCGATAGAAGGAATCGTTCGTTATTTCGGGCAATCGTTCAAGGTTCTGGTTAATCATCCGGTATATCACTAGGCAATTTTATGCCTACTTCCAGGGTCCCGGTGATTTCTTTTTTCTCCACGAACATCCCCAGGTGCCGGGCCACGTTCTCCATAGCCTTGTCCTGGTCCCGCATCTTGATCTCAATTCCCGCTGCCGTCTGCTTCACCCCGGCATACAGCAACTTTGCCTTGGGGCTGAGGAATCGTGTATCTTCGGCATGTATCTCCACATGTCCTTCTCCCCAGCAATACGGACATTTAGGGTGTGGCCGCTGTTTGGGATTAAAGCCATAGCCGCCGGCTTTTGAGGGGATTACTGGTTTCTTGTCCTCTGCTTTGGCCGCTTCCCTCGCCATCTGTACGGCCACCTGATACTCCTCTTCATCTCGCCACTGGTATTGGAAATCCTTCCCATGACAGTGGCGGCAGCACACCCGCCGAAGCTGGATTATCTCGTTGGGGTCGGCTGTGGCTATATCATGCCAGTACTGGAGTACGTCGTCGGCTTTTATCTCGGTGCGTTCTGAGCGTTTCTTTATCGCCCTGTCAATTGCGGCCTTAATCCTAGGTTTTCCCAGGTTTTCTAATCCGATAGCCTCTGCTGTTTTCGCTGAGTATCCAGCCCTTACAGCTGCTTGAGTGGCATTCAGATCCACCAAGTATTCCTTTACGAACATGTCCTGCTTTGGAGTTAGCTTATCTTTCGCCACTCAGTTCACCTCCCTAAAAATCCGCATGAAAAAAGCCCCCGCAGGGGCTGCGCTATTCCTATTTACCAAAATCTGAAGCATGTTGCTTTCTAATCTTATCAATAGCTTCTTTACTGCTTATTTTTCCTTCTAAGTACTGTCGACCTATAGCTTTAGCTCTAGTACTTGACCGTATACCTTCAACGGCCATCGTTGCTCTTACATTGGCGATTACGCATCTAGTCTTTTCAGGATTATTTTTCACATAATTCACCTTCTCGCCCTTTTTCTCTAATTCTAACATAAAGGAAGGGGGAAGATTATCACGGTTCAATTCCTAGTTCTGCACACCAATGCAAATATTCTGCATTGAACTCCTCACACTTACGCTCCATATTCTCCTGAGTCTTTAATAGAGTCCATGCAGTAGTGCGCAAGGCTTTGCATATATCGCCGATTTTCCGGCTATTGGTTTCATCCAGTAAATAGTCAAATAGGCGTTGCTCTTTTTTGTTAAATCTCTTTGATAATGGATCAGGTATTGCCATGGTTCCCCTCAGACTCCCTTCCCCTCAAATCTTCTCTCGTCGTCTCTTATCTATTCTCTTCTCCTCTATTCATATCATATCTATTCTTATCGCATAACATAAGTACAGCACATGTTATGCATATGCATTACGGATGCATCTGTTGTTTACTCCACCTAGACAAAGCGGCTTGTTTCTTGGTTTCTATCACCTGGTTATAGGCGCTCATTCGCCTTAAAAAAGACGGGCTCCAAAAATATTTATCGTCCGCCTGAAAAAGTTCAAATTCATTTATGCAGTCGTCGATAAACTCCTTCAGCCGCTCAGGTTCGGCCCGCATTTCTTGCGCTAATGTCTTGATGCCATATTTGCCGGCATATTTCAGTTTATAGTCGGTAGCTTCCCGCATTAATTCCAACAGTATCCAAAACCAGCCATAGCCTTCTGCGCCGTAAACTCCCATCATTTCGATAATTTTTATATCCCTGTGGGCGTTTCCATCATGCTTAAACCAATATACCTCTTGTTTAGCCATTTTAATACCTCCGTTCCGGTTATGTCAGCACTTGGCCAGGGGTGGAACGGCACCCCCAGCCTCAAACCAGGTTGGCCGCCTGGTGGCTGAAAAATAAATAGCCTGCACATTCGGCCAAAACATGCAGGCATAGGAAAAGCCGGCATTTCTACCGGCCTTTGCTATCGTACCACGATTTCATTATATCATTAGCGTCCGCTTATTTTTTACAGACTTTTGTCAAACCTCTGTAATCAGCATGGCTCTAAGGCTCGCAGGCTCTTCTCCGTCCCCTTTTTGCGTTTATTTTATAAAAAACTTTGTTCTCATTTTCACAGCCTGGGGGTGAAAGTGGCTTGGATGCCGGTAGCGTGCAGGTTTATAGCCGTTTTAAATTTCGCTTGACTTGCTTGCTTGCTTGCTTTATAATTTAATCATAGGCCGGACGGTTCGGGCGGTTCGAGAGACACCGGCGAAGAACAGGGGGAGCCGCAAAGTTAAAATCTCTAGCTCTTTCACAGCAGAATACCCGTAAGCCGCGAGTACATGGCGCACCTGGCCTATAAGGTGGTTTCCGTAAAGTCAGGAGAACGTAAGAGAAAGCGGGGGCAAAACCGGAAGTTAAGAATCCCGAATCAAGGCAAATGCTTTGCTTGAGGATTTTTAGAAAGGAGCGGATAGCATGAATATAGAGTATGTTATCATTCCCATTTGCATCCCGGATAACGATACTGATTATTTGAAAGTGAGCTCTATCCCCTTTGGCATCTGGCACCATGACGATGATACCGGAAGGCTGATAGATACCATGCAGGCGGAAAAGGAAGCGATAAACAAAATAGCAAAAATATGTGGATGGACAGGAAAGCTGGATTTTGTGTACGGGATTAGCACAGCCGGAGGCATCGGCGATAGGGAGGCAGCCAGGAAGGCAAACGAGCGCCTTATCGAGAGACTTAGGCAATGTACCCGGATAGATTACATGCGAGGGAAGCACATAAGGAGCAGGTACTAATAACCAGCCGAGGCCGGGCGGCTAATCCCGGCAGAAAGGAAGGAATAAAAGATGAAAAAGACAGTTTATGGAGCAGACCAATTGCCATCATACATCGGAGAGGATTGTGTGGAATGGGAGTGCCACGACCAGGAGTGTAACGTTAGAATTAATTTCTTACCGAACGGAAAAATCAAATTGTCGGGTGAGTGGCTTGAATGGAGCGAAGAAAAGCAGGACTGGGAAGAACGGGTAATGACCAGAAATGAAGTGGTCGAAGTGATGCACGCAGCAGATTTAATTCTTCCCACAGATAAAGGCGATATGCGCCTAAAGAATAAGTTTCAAATTAAGTAGTTTACAGGCCAGCCGGGGCCAATACCGGCGGGAAGGAGCAACTCCTTGTAACATAAAGCAAGCAAGTGTATAATATTGCCAAACACAACAAGGGGGATTAGGTATAAATGGCACAAGTAATGGTACAGCTGAATTTTAGGTTGCCGGTTGCCCTAAACGATAAGTTGGAGGCACTTGCCAAGAACACTGGAAAGACAAAAACTGAGATAGTGACAAAGGCCCTTGAGGAATATTTTGAGAAAGCCGAGGAGAAAGACTAGCCCGGCAGCTCTCAGGGAGCGGGGCGAAAGGAGAAGAGATAATGGAAAAAGAACAAAAAATCCAGGAGTACATCAGAAAATATCAGATTTCCCTGCTCGTGAGAGACGAGCAAGATATGATGCGGCTGGATGCGCCGCCGAAAGCCGCGAAAATCGTTGCCGAAGTGAAGGCCGCGAAACCGGAGATCATAGCCGAACTAAAACGGCAGAAGGCAGAGCGCGAAAACCAGAAGGCTGCCGAGAAGGCGGCGCACGAAGCTGCGAAACAGGAAATGCGCGACGGGAAATATCCTATACAGTTGCAATGGTACGATGGAGAGATTTTATCCGGATACATGCCAGCCGACGAGGCAGTCCGGGAACTACTGGAAGAATTGGGTTTAGGGAAATATGTGGAGGGCTGGGGTACATATAGATGCGCACACAGTAGAGACTCTAGGCGGGCCGGAGTTTTTCTACGCCGTCGCCAAAGCCATACATGATGGTCGGCAAGCGGGCATCGTCGAAAAGAAAGCCCAGCAGGAGGCTGAGCGCCAAGGCAAATTCGACGAGGCGAAGGCCACCGGGAAACCGGTTTTACTCTACCAGTGGACAGAGCCGTGTTGCGACCCCCGCGAAGAATGCAGTACAGACGTCCACCGCGAGTATGCCATGCCGGATGGCAGTACTCGGCATGATTGGCACCATAGTTTTTAGACTACCTATGGGGCGCAAGCCCCTAAAGGAATAGCATTTGAAAGGGGTTTGGGAAATGATATATGAACAGAAGATCACAGGGATGCCTCCGGTTCTCCGCAGAGAGGGAGGAGAAAATCAACTTTGGCGGCGCGTCCCCCAAGGACGCATAGGAGAATCTCATGACAGCTTCGTCGTGTTGGAACAGAAGGAGAAGTTGTTTCTTTTTACCATAGGACGCATGTCGAAAGACATGTGGCACGGAAAAGAAATATCTCAGGAAGAATATGAGCAGATTCAAGATTTTTCAGACAGTGATTTAGCATGGTTTATGCAGCCATAGTTTTTAGCCTACCTGCCGCCTCAGTACGGGGCGGCAAAGGCAATGCACAGCATGGGCATAGAATGGCATGGCTAGGCCTTGCATGGTTGAGCGCGGCAATGGCGCATTTGTAAGCGGGAGGAAACTCCCGTCAAGTCCAAAAGGAGGTGGCAAGATGACTGTTGAGGAGTGAAAAGAAGAAAAAATGGCTGAGGTGGAAGGAACCGTGTTTATCTCCTGTGTTATACAGGAAGTCCCGCACCATCCTGGTACTAGCCGCTACCAGGTTTACAACGAGGAAGGAACCTACGATCGGCTTTACGACATCGCCACGGATGAACGCGGCGAGATTATCAACATCAAATAGCCGGGGAAGGAGGTAGTAGGCAGTATGAAAATCACAGACATGACGGACACCGCCTTTGACCAGGCCATGCAGCGCCTGCTGGGTGATGTCCAATTCTGGTGTATCCGGCTGTCGCAGATCGGGGAATACTCCCTGGAGCCGATGCCGGTCAGTTACGCCGACGGCAGCGGTAAACAGCCATTCCCGCTGGCCCTGGAGGTTAGACGGGTTTGGGACTATGCGAAGGGTGGCAAACCCAGGCCAGAAGAGATCGCGGAGATTATCCAGGATCTCTGTGAGCTTCTCTGGTCCCATACCGGCGGCAGTAGTTACGATATCCCGGCTGCGTTTTGGGACCAGCCATTGGGCTTTATGTGCCAACTGGCATGGGCGCGTGAAGCACTAGAGTCTGGGGCCGATCTGAACGCAGAGCAATTGTCCCTGCTGGCTGGAGTTACCCATCAGCGGGTTAAGCAACTCTGCCAATCCGGGGAAATACCGGCCGGCAAGGTAGAGCGGTCCGGCAGTAGTCAACAGGAATGGGCGATACCGGCAGACATTGCCAGAGAATGGTTGGAGGGTAGAAAATGATAGGAATAGAAGAGATTAGCATTACTCTTACGCTTACGGAGCCGCTGCTTGGCACGGTTCCGAAAAACAAGGATGTGTATGCGAAATACATTGCAACCAAGAAGCCGCCTGAAACTGGTATAGTTGAGGACGAAACCGAAACCGTTATGGACGACCTGGAAAAGTCGGGCTGGACCGGATTTCACGAGGATGAAAACGGCCTGTTTTTATACGACTACCAGGTGAAAGGATTCCTGAAGGAAGCCGGTAACGTCCTGAAAGACGCCGTCGGCGTAAAGGCCTTAAAGTCGAAGATTGAAAACTTCGTCTTTATTGAGCCCCGGCGTATTCACCTGGGGAAGAAGGTCCCCGACGGCATCCTGGAAAGGCCGCTCAGGGCTCAGACCCCGATGGGTGAGCGTGTTGCCCTAGCCCGGTCGGATTATGTTTCCGCCGGAACGGAGCTAAAATTCACGCTCAGAATCGTCCCCGGTCCGGTAAAAAGAAAGGTTATTGAAACCATCCTGGAATACGGAGCCATGAAGGGATTGGGCCAAAACCGCAATAGCGGCTATGGCCGGTTCACCTTTGAGATTTCATAGCAAAGGGAGGCGAGGCAAAGGCGTCGCATAGCGCAGCATAACTCAGCTAAGCAACGTAGCGCAATGGCAGGGCGTAGTTCAGCACTGCTAAACATAGCAGCGGCACAGCTTTGCAAAGCGAGGTATAGCATAGCCTTGGCACAGCAGACCAAAAGAGATCAGTTTATGCTTTCCCCCTGCACCTTCTTTGTTGAGGGTGCAGGGACAAGAGCAGAAACTAGATTGTCTTTTTCTTTACCGAATACCTGAGCCACGCAGTTTATTATACCGTAATCGGCGAGGCCCGGAAAAGAGGTATTTCAGTGGGCTATATAAAAAAGATTAACGTGGCTGAGTGTCTTGCCGAAATACAGAATCAAGTGCAATTATACAGAGCGAAGCCGGGCATATAACCCGGCTTCCATTGTCATTATTAGGTATACCGGCGTATTTCAGGCCTTTGCTCGGCTAATTTGTAAAAAAGTTCCGGATAATAATATTTTAACCAAACAACCCGCCCATTCTGAGCAGCGCCATCAGTGGTCACCCAAGAACTGTTCCTGATCTGTCTTGGATCACAAAACCCATGCTTATTATATATCTGGCTGTACGGCACATCATAGGTATGAATATACGCCCAGACATCTTCCCATTTCCAATCTGCCAGTGGCGAACACCGCCATAAGTCCGCATCTTTAGCATAAAATAGCGCACCTCGGTTATTCAGCATGACCCTGCGCCCGTTTGATTCTTCCTTCCGGATTCCCCAAAAGTTCCCATCGTAACCACTCTCTTTTGCCCACTCATTAGCCATATCTTTCTTGAGAAGCTTGACAACCTTTGCTTGCTGCGTCCCTGTCCGATCATCGGGTAACCCGTATTGCTCAATGATTTCAAGATAATCATAAGGTTGTGCTATCTCAACTAAGTTAATATTATAATCCCTAGCGAAACAATCCCGCACCTCGTAGGTATCCGGAAAGCAATACCCCGAATTAATAAATACGACCGGAATGTTGGGCATGTAGGGTAAAACTAGATGAAGAAGAACCACGGAATCTTTTCCAAAAGAACAAGACAGATATGGTTTTCTAATAGCATCTATGCCCTCGAATATGATGTTTTGGGCTGCCATGATTCGTTTTTTAAACCTCGGCAGTCTAGCATATAATAAACTATTCTCTTTGTCCATCGGCCACCTCCGGCATCAGGCACACTCTCCCCCGTCCGCTTTCCCAATATGGCGGCCTAATTCCATATCGGGCTATCCGGCCAGCTGGCAGGGGTTCTCCTTCTCGAAGGGGTAGCGCCCGGGTAACGTTACCTTGCCGCCGCTCGCTCCAATCTTCCGGCCAGGGAGCGACCGTCCAGCAATCCACTGCGCCGAAGCCCTGAGAACTCTTTTTGCCGATGTGTGTCACCCCATGGCATAGATCCAATATCGCCTCCAAATCACCGACCGCATACCATATCAACTGCTCAAACAGTTGCACCACAAGGGGCATCCGATACCCCTTGTATTTTCCGCTTTTGTTATGGATTTTCCCCCGTTTGCCCTGGAAATCAATATAGCGTTCCATGTGATCATCCTGCCGCTTGTGCCAATGTACGATATATTCTCCTAGTTTCGTGCCCTGGTTGAAGCTGCATGCCCAATACCAGTCATTTCCCTGGCCCCGGCGCTCGAAAGGCAACTGCGCGTCTATAATATCCCGGGTATCCATGGTAGGCAGCTCGGCAAGATCAGGATGGTTGCGGCGTATCCATACGCTGGCCAGGATGCTATCCAGCGGGAACCATGGCTCAGTCCCTGCTACTCGACCATCCTGCATAACGGCAGTTATTCTCAGAGGCTGCATCATTTTGTACTACCTCCCATCAACTGCTTTAATTCAGCCTGATTGTCCTCAAGGTACTGATTGTATAGGCTCAGTAGGAACTGGTCATAAGTCTGTTTGGCCTGCTCTGCAGGCTCGGACAGCCAGAGCGTATTTGTGCTGATAGCCATAAACTTTTCGGGCTTCTCATTTGTGCCGGCTGGCCGCCAGGTATATTCAATGTCGCATAAGCCATGCCCCGTACCCGATTTGCCGCCAATATAAGGATTTTTGGAAACCTCGGCCAGAGCTGAAACAAAGGCTCCCAGTTCCGTATCCGCCATATCCACTAAGTCAACGCGCTGATAAAGCACGGCCCCGGCAGCCAGCATCTCAACGGTGTAGCGCATCTGTTGCGGCGCATCTTTCTCTTTTTTCTTCGGTTTGACTTCGCCGGTTTCCGGATCCGCATCACCCAGGGCCAGGGTAGGCTCCGCTGCGGGTAATGCGTCCTGGGCCAGGTGCGTCCTTCGATTCTCGTTTTTTGCATCATCCATGCGGGTAAAGGACTTTTCAAAGGTCCATTGCTTCCAGGAAGGCGCATTCTCCTGCCTGAGATATTGCGGCAACACTCGCTGGCATTCTTCCACCAGGGGGTACATGGCACCTATTTTCATTTTGCCGTTCAAAATTTGATTGCCCACTCCCCCGCCGAATATAGAGAGCATGGGGATATTGCGGCGGTACATGCGGGCCTGGTCAATATCAAGTGACTGTTGACCTCCCAGTGCTCCTCCGGAAAAGAGCAGATAAAAGGCGTCCAAGGGAAGCCTCATGCCGCCAAGTTTATCCAGCATATATTGAGCAGCCAAGTCCCGAAGGATGCCCCTAAAAGCATTGCCTGAGTATACAAAGCATTCTACCGGGTGGCCATCCGGGCCAATAATAATGTCTTGAGACAGCCAACTGTCCGGGCCGGTCGATTCTCCTATATGTGATAACGGAGCTAACAGGGTAATAGTTCCATCCAGTCTAATACTCTTCAGTTCTGACATTGTTGTCATCCTCCTTTATGATGAAAGCCTCCATAGGCTTTTCTCTTTCCAATCTGTCCCGTACCAGCAGGACAACCAGGGCGGTTTTTTTATACAGGACTTCCAAAACGGCTTTATGATTGATCTCCTGAAGCACATCCATCAGGAATTGCCGGCGACCCATATCTGCCACCTCAATGATGCTCCCATCGTCCTGTATCTGCATTGTCTTTAATCCGTCCGGCAAAGTCTTGGCCCAGCGTGGCTGTATTGTCGCACAATGCAGCTTAGGTTTTAATTTTTCAATAAAGTCCCCCAGGTCGCCAGCACGCTTGGCCGCTCCCTTGGTCGCGCGTTCTACTTGCCCCCACATGTCCGGACTTACCTTGAAGCGTTTTACATCTCGGCTGCGGTAGATTGCATAAACTAAAAGAGCTGCAACTGCATGCTCTCGGTCTTTGGTATCGAAGTTGTAATACATGCCTGCTTTTCCTCCTCTTTTCTATCCGGTTCGGGTCCCGGAATATCCTCTTGCTTTTGTGCTACAAATAGAGCCAAGTTAAATAACCTGTACCCCCGATACTTGTCGGCCAGGCTTGCCATGTCCTGAAATCTGGCCAGGCCGAATTGCTTAATACGATTCAAACTATATTGGCCGGTCCGGATTTCCTCCTTTGTAAAGACTGTATATAGCGTTTCCGCCAAGTTTAACATTTTTCGGAGGGTGGTAACATCCACTGTAATCCGGGTATCCTCCATCTGCACCGGGAAGCCATCCCGGGAATAGGCAATCTCTCCCTTAAAATGCACCCATTTCTGCCCCGATACCGCAATGCATAGCAAGAAGGGCGGCCCTGGAGGATCCAATAACAATTCCCGCATGGTTGGCCGGTCCGGATGCCGTAAACTTTTATCCGTAGCCAGAATGCTATAGTTTCTTAATTCCCTGAAACTTAACGAAAAGCAGCAGCCCGGGCAAATTGATTGACTGTGCAGCGCCCGAGCCCGATCTCGGTCTGTAAAAGTATCCTTAATCATCCTTTTTATCGGCTGGCCTCGGCCCCCGGTTTCTCCCCCGCATAACCAGCATTCCTGATCCGGTACGTCTCCCAAGGTTACGGAAGCAATATTATATTTGACTTGCTTACCCATGGCTACGTCCACTACAGGTGTCTTGACTGCAGCCTGGAGGATAAACTGGGTGGGCGTAATTAATCCCACTTCCATCCGCTCCTTTCTTTTAAAATTATGTTTCCTGCCCCGGCGCCAGGGGCAAGT
>ENA-UOOK01007160-UOOK01007160.1-fermentation-metagenome-genome-assembly--contig:-NODE-7160-length-10295-cov-5.549512_pt1 | contig 10295 bp, 11 predicted proteins | sample MGYA00245777_ERZ724023 | MGnify/ENA primary metagenome ERZ724023 (study PRJEB28704, sample SAMN03018312) | fermentation metagenome | biome: anthropogenic terrestrial biome; feature: soil; material... | reverse complement strand
ATATGGAAGGGATAAAAATGTATAATTTGCACGATTTTATACAATTTTTCGAAAAATATTTCTTGAAAAAACCTGAAGTTTAGTTAAACGAATTGCCATTTCTCTTAAAAAATTTTTTTCAAGAATTTAGATTTCATTGGAATTATCACATTTATTAAAAACACAAATCTTCGATAATATTTATGCAGTATTTATGTATAAATGTATAAAATTCCTTACGAAGAAATAGATTACCTTCAAAGTGATAATAAAAAAATATAATTCACCTGACAAGCGGAGATACGGAAATTAAAATGTCACATATATATGCAAATCTCGGTTGAATTTTTCCAAGGTTCTCTGCATAATCTTCACACACTTTTTTCAGAAGATTGGATTTCGATTGAAATATCGACATTTTTCAGAAAAAATCCTTCAAGAATATTTATGCAGCGCCTGCATATAATGCAGTGCTTGTTAAAATCAATATAAAGGAATGGAGCTCATTTTTTTCCAACGCCAATTACTATCTGCACTAACAAGGGTTTGAGATAAAAAAATATCTTCTTTAAATATTTCATTAATTTTATTGAGCTTTTATATCGGCTTCCCCTATTATTTACTCCAAAATTAGTTATTACAATTACTCTAAAATCCATATATTATTTTCCGGGAGAATAATTAATAAATATACAATTATCATCTATTTTAGAATAAATAAAAATTTCATTTTGCTTTATATTGAAATAGTAAATTTCATTACTGTTATGAACGATATATTCTTTTAACCCATTTTTCAAAACATATAGATTTTGTTTGACTTTTTCATATTCACCTTCTTCAATGTTTTCAAATTGCTTATACCTATAATATTTACTGTCGGTAAGCACAAAATATTCTGCATCTCCAGTAATTTCTTCACCCATCATATAAGTTCCATTTATTTTTTTATTTAAAACATTTAAAGCATTTTTTGTTTTTATATTTATTACAAATAATAAAATTATTAGTAATAATAAAATTATGTATTTATAATTTTTTTCGAAGTATTTTATTTTTTTATTAATTAAATTTTTCATATAACCTCCAAGAACGAATCCTATGATTGTTAAAACAATTAAAGGCTGTGGACTATGTGGACGGACCTTTCATTTTAAGGTCCGTCCCCCGAGTGTCATGATTTCTTCAGATACTCCTGAGTTTTTATATTTCCTTCGGTTCCAGGTCTCCTTCCGTCAAAGCCTTTGCTTGTTAATAAATTGACGCTTTCTTCAACAGACGTGTACGGATGCATTGAATCATTTTGTATGGCACATGATGTCAGCAGTATTAATGCCATAATCACTATTAAAGCTTTTTTCACCTTATCTACCTCACTAAATTCAGTTTTATATATATGATTATATTCTATGAGACAATATTTTACAACTATGCAATGATAATCAAGTTATTAGTTTCCTTATATCATAGAGAAGGGTTTCCATAGACAAAACATAAAAAAACCAGATAACAGTCTAAATTATCTGGTTTTTAACGGCAAACTTCAATTCACCTCTACAGCCCTATTTCTTTTCTTTTCGGAAACACATGAACCAATCTAAGCAATATTGATCTTCATTTTGATTTTCCATTCGTTCTTTAGCTGTACCGCATGACCCGGCTGTAGGAACAATTACGTCATCCCCGGGACGCCAGTCAGCAGGTGTTGCAACTCCATCCTTATCTGCCTTCTGTAAAGCAATAACAATTCTCTTAATTTCATCAAAATTACGTCCCGTAGAAAGTGGATAATATAAGATTGTACGAACCTTGGCATCAGGGTCAATTACAAATACTGCACGTACTGCTTGTGTGTTAGATTGACCGGGTTGCACCATTCCATATTTATTGGCAACTTCCATACGGATATCTTCAATAAGGGGGAATTTTACTTCAATGTTCTTTTTTCCATTCCATTCTAATTCCTGTATCTTTCGCAACCATGCAATATGCGCATAAAGGGAATCAACTGAAACTCCTACAAGCTCAGTATTTAATTGTTTAAACTCCTCTGCCATAGAAGCAAAAGTCATAAATTCAGTTGTACAAACCGGTGTAAAGTCAGCAGGATGGGAAAATAATATTACCCACTTACCCTTATAATCTTCAGGGAAATTAATCTCACCCTGTGTTGTTACTGCCTTGAAGCTCGGAGCTCTATCCCCGATTAAAGGCATTCTGTTTACTTGCATTTCTTCCATAATTATACTCTCCTTGTCAATATATTTGAAATCTATTTCTAAATAATATTTCTGTAACCAATCATAACAAAACAACCTTTATTCTTCTGTGACTAAGTAACAAAACATCGAAAAAAAAAAGACAAAGCTTATATTTTATTTTAAGCATGGTCTTTTTTAGTTTGTATTTAAGTCTAAAAATTCTATGGAAGTTATTTCATTATGCATCCGCCGTCGACATTTAATGTTTGTCCGGTAATTTCTTTTGCTAAATCACTGCATAGGAACAATACCCCGTCGGCAATATCCTGCTCTGTCTGAGGTACATTAAAAGGTATCATATTTTTGATAAACATATCAAAGTTTGCATTTCTGTCAGCACCTTCAGGTGTTAACCCATCCAATATTTCCTCCCACATATTCGTTCTGATTATACCGGGAGCTACTTGGTTCACATTAATGTGGTAAGGTGCCGCAATTAAAGCGGCGGATTGAGTTAAGTTAATGGCTGCAGCTTTTGTAGCAGCATAATGGGATAGCATCGCCATTCCTTTTTCGCCTGCAATAGAAGGAATAACCACAATTTTACCGCTTTTGTTTGGTATCATTTTCTTTAATGCAGCCTGCAAAGCGTTGCTTACTCCTACCACGTTAATATCAATTAATCTTTTAAATTCTTCCGCAGTTGTATCCAGGAATGAATCCGTGCTTATAACACCGGCATTATTAACCATTATGTCTAATTTTCCATTGCCAAACTTTTCGGCATCATCTAAAAATCTTTGCATATCATCAAACTTTGCCACATCCACAACAGAATACCCCGCCTTAAAACCCATGTCCTGAATAATTTTTACAGTTTCTTTGGATTGTTCTTCTTTTCTGCTTCCAATCCACACATTTGCACCGGCTTTTGCCAATGTTACGGCAATAGCCCTACCCAAACCTCTTCCTGCCCCGCTGACGGCGGCTGTTTTTCCAACTAAATTAATTTCAATAGACATATGCATTTCCTCCTATACCCTTTTAATTTATATATGCAAGATATGTGCCAATTGCATTTTTGAAGCAATAAAATTAGGATATTGATAATGCCGGAATAAATAATATATAAATTTTACAATTACACCAAATGTTATCATAATGAGAAAATTATGAGACAACATTGAGAAAAAATTTCATATTGAGACAAGCGCATACGAGTACGGCAGACTGCGTACGGAATTGACGAAAGTCTGGTTCGCATCTGCCGTTAACGATAATATTAAAATATTTTATATCACACTCTTCCAAATCATCTCCATTTTTTCTAAACAGTTTCACCGGAAATGCTGTATAACTTGTGAAATTTTTCTTCTTCCATATGGTTAATGTTTTTTCTGTGATCAATAACAGTGGCCAATACCCACATGCAAGAATATCAGGAAATTTCCCTTTCCCCTCTATTACTAAATTAACGCTTTCGAATTCTTTCTTTTTATAAACAGAACCACATTTGTCACAATTTTCTAAGTAATCGTCCGCTCCAATGATTGGTAGGTGCATAAATCTTAGATTTAGCATCAGCCGAAAACTTATAACAATTTTCCATTAAAAACCCCCTCCCCACTGCTCCGTATTGTATTGTAGTAACTTTCTACTTGAAATGTCATAAGTCAAAACCTTATTCAAAAACTCAAATGTCCATCCCCAAAATCCTACAAAGATGACAACAACTCCGTCTCCTTGGCATCCTCCAGCTATAGAAGCACTTGATTATTTTAAAGGTATCTTAAATCAACTTAAATCTTGAATAAAATTCTTTTTATTGCTTGCTAATTTATGAATGTTTTTTATATTTAAATATTTTATTACTAAATAAGCTGCTCCGGATATAAGCATTATATGAGCTGCATTAAATTCCCTTGCATTTTGAATATCATATAAATAAAAATATACAATTGTTATAACTAAAATTAAAGTTATAAAAATTATTGAACCGCATATTTTCTTGAATCCTTTTTCCATACTGAATATAGGTGTTATGAGTCCATCTGATATAAAGCCTAATATTGCAAAAGAAAAAAAGAAAAAGAATATAATCGGATCAACCCGCCAGACCACTTTTCCTCCATAAGCACCAACTGATATTACTAAAAACCAAATAAAAAAGGATCTTGTCAGATATAGTAAAGAGCCCAAAAGGATTTCATATATACACGGTCCTCCGCTGTTCTCTATAATATCGTTTGCGAAACCTTTCACATCACTTCCTATTGCATCATGCAAGTTTTTACTTCTTAATTCAAGCTCCTGCGCCATTCCTATCAAGTCTCTTTTTATTACTTGTGCATCATAAGAATTAACCTTAAATATACTCATTCCCTTCATGATGTCCTTAATAGTTTGCACATCATCATACCTTAAAGCTGTTATCTGCTCTTCATTTTCCCTTTTAAGTATAAGCATTTCATTCATAAGCATATTTATTCTCCTTTCATAACCATGTCGACAGATTTTTTAACATTATCCCATACAATTTGAAATTCATTTAAAAATTCTTCACCTAATTCAGTTAAAAAGTAGTATTTTCTTTTCGGACCAAGGGGTGACTCTTTGTATTCAGACGTTATGATTTTCTTTCTTTCAAGCCTTACTAAAATAGGATATGTTGTGCCTTCTCTTACATCACTGAAACCATAATCCTGCAAACGGGATATTATTTCATATCCGTATGTATCTTCATTGCTGATTATTTTAACTATACATCCTTCCAATGTACCCCTTAATAATTGAGATCTATCTACCATATTTTTTCACCTACTTTGCATCACATAATAGCAACTACATTGTACCACACAGTAGATGCTCTGTCAACATTAGGGTGTCATGGGGGCATGACAAATGCATGAATGTGCTTCATAATTATTATATTGAAGTATAATTTTTTAAAAGAACTTATAGTTCTAAATTATAAATTTAGAATACTTTCTATATGTTTTTCAGAGTTAGTTCCAATAGCAAAGCGCTTCATCCTAAGGCTCATAGATTTTTTACCTGCATCATAAACCTAATAGTTCCAATTTCTTAACAGTGCATTTTTTCATTTTGCAGGACTCTTTTTTATATAAAAATAAAGTTCTTTAATACCTGCTACCTCATAACACTATAAATTGTAAAGGTATTCATTGGCTTAATTATTATTTCATGGGTTGAAAATCACGAACTTATTTTCATAACATTTTCATCTTCTTGTTTTCTATGGGCTGTTGAATTGATTTTATCGCCGTTAGCTGTTTTTTTGTCTCTTTTTATTGCTCCGGAACTGAACAATGCAATTTTGGCGCATACCGGTCCGATTAATTCGTATAAGACAGAAGAGGATAATATTATCGCAAGCAACATATCTCCCGTACTATCAGGCAAGAGTCTTTTGCCCAAGAAAGCAAGACCGATTGCAACTCCTGCTTGAGGTATCAGTGCTAGCCCCAAATAATCTTGTATAGGTTTTGTTGTCCCGGCAAACATGCAGCCTAAATAAGCACCAAGATATTTTCCTACGATTCTAATTATAAAATAAGATGTGCCTATTACACCAAGAGTGCTTAGGGAGCTGATATCCAAGCTCATTCCCGATACAACGAAGAATATTGACAAAATAGGCGGAGTAAACCTTTCAATGTGTTTATATAGCTCTTTGTCTTTTGTCATATTGATATAAGTAGTGCTAAAAATCATACATGATAGTAAGGGCGAAATATCCATTGAGGCACATAATCCTGCAATTCCGAGAAGTAGTGAAATTGTTAATATCAATCTATTATCATTGCTTCTTGTTGGGGTAATCAATTTACTCAACATAATTCCGCTCACAAATCCAATTATCAATGCACCAATATTGCATGCAATAGGCAGAATGATTTCCGAAGCTGAAACATTTGCTCCTGCATTAGCATTGATAAAGGCTGCAGCTGCGCTGAATGCAATAAGGCATACAGCATCATCGAATGCAACAACCTGCAATAAAATATTTACAAAATTTCCGCGTGCATGATATTGCCTAATAGTTACCATTGTGCTCGCCGGTGCCGTAGCCGTGGCAATTGCCCCTAAAAGAAGGCTGAAATCCCAATGCAAATGAAATATGAAACGCATTGATATGGTTATCAATATACCGGCTGATAATGATTCCAGCAGCGTAATAACTATTATACCAAGGCCTGTTTCCTGAAAAACTTCCTTTTTAAAAAAACGTCCGACACCAAATGCGATAAATGCTAAGGCAACATCGCTGACAAAGCCCATATTTTCAACCATTTCACGGGGAATTATATTCATGACAAACGGTCCTATCAGGACACCTGCAATAATATATCCTGTTACGTCAGGAAGCTTTGCCATTTTGGTAATACGTGTAAGCAGAAATCCGGCAAGCAGAATTACAGATAATGATAAAAGAATAATTGTTGTATCGTTTAGTTGACTAATATAATTTCCCATTGGTTGACGCTCCTCCTCCAAAACACAATTTACAAATGCAATCTTGCATAATTTTTAAACTTATGTTATTATTATAGTCACAAATTTAATAAAGTAAACTTATAATTTATTAGTATATGATAATAAATTGTTATAATTGGAGATGGACATATGATTGATCCTAAACTTTACACGCTGTTAGCGGTAGTTGAATTTAATAGTTACACACAAGCGGCAAAACATCTTTCCTTGACACAGCCTGCAGTAACTCAACACATAAAACAATTGGAAAAGGAATTGAATATTAAAATTTTCAACAGGGTTGGAAGTGATATAAAGCCGACAAATGAAGGGAATATTGTAATTCAATATGCTCGTCGTAATATCGCCTTATATCATAGAATGGAACAAAGCATTTTGGATGAACGTCACTATATACGACGGCTTACGGTAGGAATTACTCACACTGCCGAAAGTAATGCCGTGGCTGAAGTGTTAGGAAAGTACAGTGCAAAAAATCCCGGAACAAGTATAACAATTATTTCAGGTACTATAAGTAATCTTTATAATATGCTTAAGAATTATGAGTTGGATTTAGCTGTCGTAGAGGGGAAAGTTCAAGATGAAAGCATTAATTCTCTTCTGCTTGATACGGATTCCCTGGTACTGGTTGTATCAAATAATCATCCCTTGGCAAAAAAGAGTATGATAACCATAAACGAATTAAAAAAGGAACCATTAATTCTCCGCAGACCCTCATCAGGGACAAGAAACTTATTTACTGCCCACTTGGAAAGCAAAAATATGTCGCTGTATGATTTTAATGTTATTTTAGAAGTTGACAATATTGCCACTATTAAAGATCTGATAAGACGGGATATAGGAATTTCCATTCTTGCCCGCAGCGTATGTCTTGACGAACTGAAAAAAAAGAAAATTACTGTACTTCCCATTGAAAATCTTAGCATGATACGGGAAATCAACATTTTATATCACAACGATTTTAAGCATGTAGATATTTTGCAAAGTATTATGAAGGAATATAATAAAGTAGTAAAGTTCTATTCCTCCTAAAACTATACAACGTTTTATAAAAATGGTAACTGCTACTTGCCTTTGTAATATTAAAAAAAATGAGAACATCTCAAGTTATTCATTGAAGTGTCCTCACTTGTTACTTCAGCGTCAACAATAGGTATAATCTGCTCAGTATCAAGAAAAATCCTGATTACTCAATTCATATGGTGTAACTTTTATACATTTTATTTTTATATTATGATCTAATAACCACATTGCTGTAGAAGTTACTTCTTTTCTAAAATTTGCAGCAATCATAATAATTCTTTGGTCATCATTATTTAGTTCGATTTCACCAAAATCTTCAAACCCTAAATATTCACACAACACCTTTACCGCTATCATCTAACTTATTTTCAATGATAACTAGGGCATGTCATGGGGACGGGGTTATCGTCACAAAGATGACAACATCCCCGTCCCCTCGTCACTACTTTACAAGATTTTTTTGTATACGTTTAATTCACTGCGCTTTCTTAATTTGCTGATAACAGGCACAAGCCTTGTAAAATGCTCCGACTTTTTATGTTCTTCAAGAGCTTCTTTACTTTCCCATTCTTCCATCATAGTTAAAATATTTCCGTCCTCAATATCCCTGTACAAATTGTAATAAATACATCCTTTTTCTTTTTGAGACTTTGCCACAAGCTCTTCATAAAGCTTCAAAGCTTCATCAGTTTTTTCTTCATAAAACATTCCTTTTGAAACAACTCTAATCATAAAATCCTCCTTAATATTATTTCCTGAAACATGGCCATGAAATTCCGGGGACAGCTCCTAAAATGTCATAAGTCAAAGCCTTATTCCGGAATTCAAAGGTCCGTCCCCAAAATTCCCCCAAAATTTAAACGTTAAAAATCGATATTTGGTTTGTTTTATCCATGTTTTTCAGGCAACCGTGGTTTTCCATTACTTCGATAACGGTTTTTGATACCTTTGCTCTTTTTATTATATCCTCAACTGAAATGAATTCGGATGTTTCCCTCTCAGCCTTTATATTTGCCGCGGCATTTGCACCTAATCCCGGTAGCCCCGTAAGAGGCGGAAGTATTCCGTCCTCTGAGAGAAGGAATTTTCTGTCGTCGGATTTATATAAATCAACCTTTGCAAATTTAAAGCCACGCTTGTACATTTCGTAAGCAACCTCGAGGACAGTAATTAAATTCTTTTCCTTTGCGGTTTTATCATTTCCTTTCTCCTCCAATGATTTTATGGTGCTTAATATGTGGTTTTGACCTTTTGTAACAATATCCGCATCAAAATCGTCAACCTTGGTTGTGAAATATGCGGCATAAAATGCTTCCGGATAATGCACCTTGAAATAAGCAATTTTAAAGGACATGGTTACATAAGCAACTGCGTGAGCCTTTGGGAACATATATTTTATTTTATTGCAGGAATCTATGTACCACTCTGGAACATTCTGCTCCTTCATTGCTTCCTCGTCCTCAGGTCTTAAGCCTTTGCCCTTACGGACTCTCTCCATTATGTCGAATGCTTTTTTCTTTTCCACTCCCATTTGAATTAGGTATGTCATTATATCGTCACGGGTGGATATAACTCCTCCTATTTCGGCATATCCCTTCCTTATTATCTCCTGAGCATTATTAATCCAAACATCGGTTCCGTGGGACAGACCGCTTATTCGCACCAAGTCTGAAAATGATTTTGGCTTTGTATCCATAATCATCTGCCTTACAAAGGGTGTTCCGAATTCGGGTATTGCCAAGGTTCCCGTATTGCAGTCTATTTCATCCAACGAAATGCCCAATATTTTAGGGCTGTTAAATATAGCCATTGTATCAGGATCATCCGTGGGAACCCGGTTTTTATCCACACCTGTTAAATCCTCTAACATACGTATAATACTTGGAGTATCATGACCGAGAAGGTCAAGCTTAAGTATACGTCCTGAAATTGAATGATAGTCAAAATGCGTTGTTATTGTTCCTGATTTATCATTATTCGCCGGATACTGGACGGGAGTAAAGTCGTGTATGTCCTTATCCCTTGGAACAATCATAACTCCTCCGGGATGCTGACCCGAGGTTCTCTTTACTCCCAAGCAGCCCTGAATAAGCCTGTCTATTTCCGCTCTTCGTTTATTGATACCTTTTTCCTCAAAGTAATTTTTTACAAAGCCAAATGCTGTTTTGTCCGCAATGGTGCCTATGGTGCCTGCCCTGAACACTTTGCCCTTACCGAAAAGCTCTTCCGTATATTTCATGCATACACCTTGCTCCTCGCCTGCAAAGTTAAGGTCGATATCAGGCTCCTTGTCCCCTTCAAAGCCCAAAAATACTTCAAAGGGTATGTCGTGGCCGTCCTTAACTAAGGCTGTGCCGCAATGAGGACAATTTTTGTCGGGAAGGTCGTAGCCTGAGCCGTAGCTTCCGTCCTCAATAAATTCGGAGTATTTGCAGTTGGGGCATGTATAATGAGGTACCAACGGGTTTACCTCTGTTATTCCCGCCATTGTTGCTGCAAAGGAGGAGCCTACGGAGCCTCTTGAGCCTACCAAATATCCGTCTTCATTGGATTTCTTAACTAATTTCTGCGCAA
>ENA-UOOK01007159-UOOK01007159.1-fermentation-metagenome-genome-assembly--contig:-NODE-7159-length-10295-cov-28.833203_pt1 | contig 10295 bp, 7 predicted proteins | sample MGYA00245777_ERZ724023 | MGnify/ENA primary metagenome ERZ724023 (study PRJEB28704, sample SAMN03018312) | fermentation metagenome | biome: anthropogenic terrestrial biome; feature: soil; material... | reverse complement strand
GGTTTTTTTCTAAGGGATCTGGGCTATTATTTTGTGTTTGGGGATTACCTTGATTTTTCCGTCACAGGGGATATTTACTCTATGGGATCCTGGGCAGTAAAGGGAACGGCCCGGTACAAGAACAGGTATAAATACAACGGTAGTCTGAATGTGAATTATTCAAAGAACGTGACCGGTGAGAGAGGGTCTGCCGATTACCAGGAATCGGGTGATTTTTCCATCCGGTGGAGTCATACACAGGATCCAAAGAAACGTCCCGGAACTTCTTTCAGCGCCTCGGTGAATTTTTCCAGTCCGACCAACAACCGTTTCAACAGCCAGTCCATAGACGAAGCGCTGCAATCCCAGACATCTTCCAGCATATCTTATGCAAAAACGTTTGCAGGAACCCCTTTCAACCTTTCCATCAATTTTTTGCATAGTCAGAACAACAGGGACTCATCCTACGCCCTGACTTTGCCTAACCTGACCCTTACCATGAGCCGTATCAATCCTTTCAAGCGTAAGGAACGGGTTGGGAAAAAACGCTTTTACGAGGATATCAGCCTGAGTTATAACACGGCTTTTCAAAACAAGTTGAATTTCAAGTCTTCCCAATTCGGCCAGCCGGATTTCTGGGATGATTACAAGGCAGGGATGCAACATAATTTTGCCATAGGACTGCCAAGTTTCACACTGCTTAAATACTTGAATTTCACGCCTACGGTAAGTTATGGCATGAATTGGCATTTTATGAGCGAAACCAGATCATTTGATCCTGCGCAACAAAAGGTTGTTTCTGAAATGTCCAAACCCTTCAGCGAATTTGGAATAACACAATCCTATTCCGGAGGGGTTTCAATGTCCACAAGGATATATGGCAGATTCAATTTCAAGCCTTCCGGAAAACTCCGGGCAATCCGTCATATGATAACCCCCTCTGTCAGTTTTAGTTACCGCCCGGAACTGGGGACAAAAAGCAACGGTTTTGTAACGTTGGACTATACTGACAGCCTGGGCAGGGAATATTCTGTGGAATACAACAAATACAGCAAGTCTGTATACGGTCCTCCCTCTAAAGGCCGTACAGCGGCCATTAGCTTTTCGTTGGGCAACAACCTGGAAGCAAAAGTATTCAACAAGAAAGACACGACCGAAAACGGAGGGCTCAAGAAAATCAAGCTTATAGACAATCTTTCATTGAGCGGTTCCTACAATTTTCTGGCCGATTCAATGCGACTGTCCAACATCAACGTAACATTATCTACTTCGATTTTTGAAAAACTAGGCATTAATGCCAACGCCATGTTTGATCCCTATGCGGTTGACCAGCGCGGCCAGCGGATCAACATCCTGAATGTTGTTAAAACGGGAAGTCCGGCCAGGCTCACCAATGCCAGCTTCTCCACTTCCTACTCATTTAACGGTGGTGGCGAAAAAACCAGGAACAATGCCTATCAGCTGATCTATGAAGATCCCCTTACAGGGGAATACATACCAGGAGGATGGGTTTACTATATGGACCCGGAGATCCCCTGGTCCGTCAATCTGAATTACAGTTTTTCCTATAATAAAACGTATACCTACGCCAACGAAAAATTAAATGTTAACCACAATTTTAATCAGACTCTTGGATTTTCCGCACAGGTTAAACTGACTAAAGATTTAAGCATCAACATAAGAAGCGGGTTGGATATGATGAAATTCAAACTGACAACCACACAGCTCAGCGCCACCTATGACCTGCATTGCTTTCAGATATCCTTTTCATGGGTGCCCAACGGCCAGTGGGAGAGCTGGAGCTTTCGCATAGCGGCCAAAGCTTCTGCCCTTGCCGATCTGTTGCAATACAAGAAGAATTCCAGTTTCTGGGATAATTAAAATTTTTTTCTATCTTTGTGCCGTCTTAGCTTCATTCCGCAGCTTTAACCCTATTTTAAACATCTTTTCTTTAATGTACGACATCATTGAGCTTAGCAGCAAGTCTATGGAGGAACTCCATAGAATAGCAAACACATTGGATATCAAAAAGGTTGAATCCTATGCAAAAAATGAACTGATATACCAGATTCTTGACGTTCAGGCCGAATCAGGGGCTGCTTCCACTCCTTCTTCTGCCAATAAAACCAATATAAAAACCAAAACTGCCAATCGCGCACAGAAACAAAAAGCGACCCAGCAGACAGGTGAGATATTCCCGGCTCCTGAGCAGGGCAAAGATAATAAGCCTCCCCTGCCGGAAACGAAAAAAACAGAACCCAAATCCTTAAAGCAAGGACCCGGACAAGGGCAAGAACAAGGACAAGGACAAAAATCTGAACAAAAACCGGCCTCGGGACATATTCATAAGCCAGATCACAAGCCGGATCACAAGCCGGATCACAAGCCGGATCACAAGCCGGATCACAGGCCGGATCACAGACCTGATCACAGACCTGATCACAAGATGGAACACAAGCCGGAACAAAAGCCTGTACAAAAGCCGGAACAAAAACCGGAACAAAAGCCGGAACAAAAACCGGAACAAAAACAGGTACCCCTACCAGACAAAAAGGAACCTGCAAAGGAGCCCGTTTTGATACCGGCAGTAGAAGCTATGCCGGTTAAGGAACCTAAGGGAGAAGACATAAAAACAGATCCCGGTAACACAGCAATAACAGAGGAACAACCGGCTACAAAACCAAAAAAAGGCAGGCCCAGGAAAACAAGGGAATCGGGAGATTCACAGCAACCTGTTCCTTCACATTCCACCTCCGCGCATCCTGCTCCGGCCCACAGGCTGCCAAACCAGGAACAGAATCAGGATCTTGCTCCCAGAACTAATACAGAAAAGAAACCCGAGTACGAAGGGGTGGTCAGGGCCATAGGGGTCCTGGAAATGATGCCCGATGGATACGGGTTCCTGCGATCTTCTGATTACAATTACCTGAATTCACCCGATGATATATACCTGTCCCAGCAACAGATAAAACTGTACGGTCTGAAGACCGGGGATATGGTCAGCGGCGAGATAAGGCCGCCCAGGGAAAGTGAAAAATTCTTTCCACTGGTCAAAATTCACGAGATCAACGGACGGGAGCCGGAATTTATACGCGACAGGGTTCCGTTTGATTTTCTTACACCCCTTTTCCCGGAATCTAAATTCGATATTACTTCCAAAGGTCACAACACATTGTCTAACCGCATTGTGGACCTGTTTACCCCTATTGGTAAAGGTCAGCGCGGCCTGATAGTGGCTCAGCCCAAGACTGGAAAAACCGTTCTGCTTCAAGCCATAGCTAACGCTATTGCCGATAACCACCCGGAAGTTTATATGATTGTCCTGCTGATTGACGAAAGGCCTGAAGAAGTGACTGATATGGCCCGTAATGTTAAAGCCGAGGTGATTGCCTCTACGTTCGACGAATCTGCGGAACGTCATGTCAAGGTGGCAGGGATAGTTCTGGAAAAAGCCAAACGACTGGTTGAATGTGGTCACGACGTGGTGATATTGCTCGACAGCATAACCCGGCTGGCACGTGCTTACAACACAGTTCAGCCGGCCAGCGGCAAGGTATTGAGCGGTGGTGTGGATGCCAATGCCCTGCAGAAACCCAAACGCTTCTTTGGCGCAGCCCGTAATATTGAAAATGGCGGATCACTGACCATTCTGGCCACCGCCCTGATTGATACCGGGTCAAAAATGGACGAAGTCATTTTTGAAGAATTCAAGGGTACGGGTAACCTGGAGTTGCAGCTTGACCGGAAACTTTCCAACAAGAGAATATTCCCTGCCGTTGATGTTACCCTGAGCTCGACCCGTCGTGATGACCTGCTCATGGAGAAAGAAAAACTGAACCGGATATGGATCCTGCGCAATTACCTGGCAGACATGAACTCGGTAGAGGCAATGGAGTTCATGAAGGACAGGCTGTTGCGAACACAGGACAATGAGGAGTTCCTTGCTACAATGAGTAAATAAGGCGGGAGGCCGCTGCCGCGGCCACTGCAAGAATTATCTTAAGGGCTTTTGCAATAAAAAAGCCCTTTTTTGTTTCTGCCAGCAGGGGAAGACCAGCGTGACCTTCCTGCACGATGCTGTTAGCCAATAGTATGCTCAGCGGGATGCTTCCAGAGGCAAAAAGGGTGATAAAAATAATGTGCGGTCCCGAGGCCGGAATCATACCCACCAGGATGGCTACCGGCAATACGATCCAGAACTGTTCCCGTATCCAGTCATTCAGATCTATATTGTTCATCAGTAGATGAATAACCACCAGGGTTCCGAAAGTCCATAAAAATATTTTCAGAAAATGTTGTTTTACTATATGGTCCCAGATATGTTTTTCAACAAAATGATTTGTAGCAAACAAAGTGAAGACAAGCGTCAGCAGGGACAGGCCGGCAAACAGCAGGCTAAGCCACTTTTCGGAGAAGATCAGGTGGTCCTGCCCGGGTGAATGATGGTCATGTTCCAGGAGGCCGAACGCAATGCTTGCAGCAAACAGAGCAAGTCCAAGGAACAAAACCAGCCGCCGCCATCGCAGTGGCCTGAAATTATGCCTCATGCTTCCCCAAATATGAATTTCTTCCGGCTTGCCCGACTCTTCCTTATGGACTGCGAAGTGTTCAGGACTGAATGGCCCCGGAATCCTTTGAATAAAGCGGTTGGTAAGAAAACCTGTAATCAAAGCTAAAACAAAAAGTATGGCAAAAAGCACCAGGGATGTTTCAGGGATCATGGCCAGCATTAGAAACGCTTCATCTCCCACAGTGGCTATCATCATGGCAATCAAGGCTCCAAATGATACCAGGTTATGGGCATACAGGCCCACTACCACAAATCCGCCGCTGCAACCCGGAATGATTCCCAGCAGGGCTGATATCAGGATTTGAAGCGCGGGCCTTTTCTGCAGCTGTCTGAGCGTTGTTCCTTTGCTGGTAACGTTAATGTACTCAATCAGGATCATCATTACCATGACAAGGCCGGTAATGAAAACACTTTGTTTAATGACCTCCGGCAACCACATACAATTTTTACAGATATTTCAGAAGTTCCGCGGCGGCACAGAAGGAGTCTGTTTCACCTTCCCTGACTTTGCTTTCCATCTCATGTAATTTTCCTTTTACCCGGGGATTGGAGTAAAATCGAGACAACAGGTAGTCGTCTATGCTTTCACGCATCCAGTATACCGCCTGTTCTGCTCTCTTTTTTTGAAAAAAGCCGTTGTCTTTAGTCAGGTCCATATATTGTTCCACAGCCTCCAGAATCGTTCTGAGCCCCGTTCCCTCAACAGCAGAAGCGGTAAGGACCAAGGGCTTCCATCCTGAAGGAGAAGGGGGGAACAGTTCCAGAGCACCCTGGTAGAGTGTTCTGGCCTGTCGGGCTTTTTCCATATTGTTTCCATCGGCCTTATTGATGACCAGCAAATCGGACATTTCCATGATACCTCGCTTGATCCCCTGCAATCCGTCTCCTGCGCCGGCGAGCATGAGCAACAGGAAAAAATCGGTCATGGAATGAACAGTTGTCTCGGATTGTCCCACCCCTACGGTTTCAATAAAAATGGTATCAAAACCTGCCGCTTCACATAAAATTATGGTTTCTCTTGTTTTGCGTGCCACCCCTCCCAGCGTACCACCGCTTGGAGAGGGCCTTATGAAAGCTCCGGGATTGTTGGCAAGGGTTTCCATACGGGTCTTATCTCCCAGGATACTGCCTTTTGTACGTTCACTGCTGGGATCTATGGCCAGAACAGCCAGTTTGTGTCCCGACTGGGTTATATGTTTTCCAAATGCTTCAATGAAGGTGCTTTTCCCCACCCCTGGAACACCGGTAATGCCAATTCTGACAGAGTTTCCCGATAAAGGCAGACAGGCCGAGACCAACTCCCTGGCTTTCTTCCTGTCTTCCTCCAGGGTGCTTTCAATCAAGGTAATGGATTGGGCCAGAATGGATACGTCCCCTTTCCTTATGCCTTCCAGGTAAACAGGAACCGCCAGGCTTTTGCCCGGCTTTTTTTTAATGATCTCCCGGGCCCTGGGATTGATTTCGGGCGGTTGCTGCACACCGTGGTTTACTTTTAGCGCTGAATCCATACCTTTCAGGGTTTTATTTTCCCGTAAACCAGCAGATTCACGGTAGGTCTTGAAGGGGCATTGGTTGTCAGGCTAATAGTATAAATAATTTCTCCGGATGCTCCCGTTTCTTTTCCCGGTATCATGATTTGCACCGGGACAGAAGCTCCGGCCGCAATTTGCGTTTCCATTTTCACCTGGATTCCCGGATGGCTTGTATCAATTTTATAAATGATCAGGGGGGTTTTTCCTTTGTTGGAAAGTACAAAACCGGCTTCTATGTCCGAACCGGCTTCTGTAAGGGGAAATTCCACAGCACTGCGGTCCATTTGCGGTATGGGGGCCATTTCCTTATCGGCACGTGTCATCCCGGTTGTGTTCATTTTTACGGATCCTTTTACCGTCAGTACGTGCGAGGGATCACGACGGTCATTGAGCACCACCTGGCAGGTATAGAGCACATTGCCCCAATCTTCTTTCTTTCGGGTGTCTATGGAATATACAATCACACCGCTTTCCCCGGGATTAAGCCTGGATGGTCTTGCACTAACCAGCAGGTTTTTGTCCGGACTCTCGAATTTCAGAAAAACGGGAAGTTTTCCTGAATTGATTACCTGGACCGAATCTGTTCTGATCGCTCCCTGTCGGATCTGCCCCAGCTCCAATTCTCTTTTTCGCAGCCTCAGGGGACCCATCAGAACGGGATGGGTATCTTCCAGGGTGAATTTTTTCTGGTGTACCACCCCTCTTATCCGCAATAAGTAAGGTTCAGGAACTCCTGAAATGTAAACCGACATCATTTTGTCAAAAGGATAGGGACCCTGGTCATTGGAATAGGTAACGGTTATGGTGCCTTTGCTTCCGGGCTGTATGGGCTCCTTTGTCCATTGGGGAACCGTACATCCGCAGGAAGAAATGACCGTCTGGATGACTATGGCTTTGGCCATGTTGTTGGTCAGGATGAAAGTGTGTGTTTTTGGTCCGTCATTGATCCCGAAATCACCAAAATCATGAACGGTTTTGTCAAAAGTCACGGTGCCTTCTTCCTGTGCCAGGGGGAAGGCCTGAAATAAGCATGAAGCAAGCAGGAAAATGATCAGTTTCATCTTATAATATTGTCATTTTGCAAAGGTAGTAAGAATTTAATTCATATATTTGTGGCAATTATTTACATCTAACAGTCAATTTACCATGGCACACAAAATTACCGAAAACTGCACAGCATGTGGAACTTGTATCGATGAATGTCCCGTAGAAGCCATTTCTTCCGGTGACATCTATGTTATAAATCCTGACGAATGCATTGATTGCGGAGCTTGCGCTGCAGTTTGTCCGGTCGGCGCTATTGAAGCCGAATAATCTGAAGATCTGATTTTGACCTGGAAAAGCATACTTTACGGTATGCTTTTTTATTTTTTTTTCAGGGAAAAACAAAATTCAATACCACCTCCTTCCCTTTTTCCGGCTGTAATGGTCCCTCCGTGCAAAACGATGGCGTTTTTGACAATGGAAAGTCCCAGACCGGTGCCCCCCAGTAAGCGACTTCTTCCGGTATCGACCCGGTAAAAACGTTCAAAAATCCGGGGCAAATGTTCCTCCTCTATGCCTATTCCGTTGTCTGAGTATACAAATTGAAAATGATCTTCATCCGATTCTTTGAGCGAAACAAACAGAGTGTCACACACGGAATATGCTATGGCATTATCCGTCAGATTACGGAATACAGAGTGCAACAAACTGTGATTTCCATTCATAATCAGAGACTGTGGAATATCAATTACCGCTTTTATTTTTTTCTCCTGCAATGCCCCTGCCAGGTCTGCAAATACATCTCTGATAATATCGCTCAGATTGATCTCTGATTTTTCAATGATCTCACTGGCTTCATCCATACGGGTTATAGTTGAAATATCGTTCAGAAGCTGTACCAGGCGGTTAGACTGTTTATAACTGCTATCTATAAATGTCTTGCGTCTGGTTTCAGGGATTCCCGGATTATTCACAAGTGTTTCCAGATAACCCTGAATACTGCTTACGGGCGTTTTCAATTCGTGATTGATATTCTGAGTGAGTTGTTTTTTCAGACGCGTCTGTTCCTGTTTCTGATGCAACACCATACTGTGTTCGCTTTCCAGCGCCTCTTTGGTTTGTCTTAAACGCGAGTATAGCCTGATGATATGATTGGAGATCTCTCCCAGTTCGTCTTTTGGAAAGGATCCAATATCTTCAATAGGTTCTCCCTTGTCTGCCAAAAGGGCAAATTTTCTCAGGCGGTTAATATTATTCCCCAGGCGTCTTGTTAGAATGAGCACCAGCGCGCTTACCAAAAGAAATATGCCTGTCATGACCAGAAGGAACAGACGGTCGGCTCTGAGGATTTCCTTAAGTGAAACGGAGTAGGGAATGGCAGAACGAATAATAATATTTCCATAACGTGTGGCGGAATAAAAATATTCAATATCCGTGGTTTCAGAGAGGCGGCGGGTAGTAAAGCCGGTTCCGGATGCCATGGCCTGCTTAACTTCCGGTCTGTCCGAGTGATTGGAGAAGGAATTCAGGGGCCGGGTCTTCTCAGAATCATAGAGAACATTTCCCAAAGTATCCATTATTGTAATCCTCAGATCGCCGCCCAAAGATTCTTTTTTCATCAGAACCAATGAATCTATGGCTGACGGATTCGAAATAAATGGATTCAATTGTGTGTTAAAGATCTGTAACCATGCATTCACCTTTTCAGCCTTGAACGTCTTTTCCCTGTGTTGCTGGAACGCGAGAAAAGAAAGCAGAAAAAGCCCAAAGACGAGCATCAGGTACAAAAAAAGCCGTACCTGGAAAGGAAACTTATACTTCAAACCCGTATCCATAGCCCAGACGTGTGACAATATAATCTCCGTATACCCCGATTTTTTTACGTAAGCGGGTCATATTTACGTCTATGGTCCTGTCCAGCACAATCACTTCGTCGCTCCATACCTGACTGAGGATCTCTTCACGAGAAAAAATTTTGCCTTTATGCTTCAATAATAACGCAAGGATCTCAAATTCTTTTTTAGTAAGAGGAATTTCCACTCCCTCAACAGAGCAGCTCTTTTTTGAAAGGTTCATGGTTAAGCCTTTATAATTGAGCAATTGTTGGCTCTCAGGATGAAGCACCGATTCTGTTCTGCGCAATACACTTTTGACACGGGCAATGACTTCCCTGATAGAAAAGGGTTTGGAAATATAGTCATCGGCGCCCAGGTTTAAGCCGGCAACCGTGTCGTCTTCGGTATCCTTGGCAGTACAGAAAATGATGGGGATGGATGCCGTTTTCTCGTCTTTTTTCATCAGCTGGGCCATCCGGAATCCACTCATGGGTCCCATCATGACATCCAGAAGAATGAGAGAGTATCCCGACAGGTCAAGTGTAATTGCCTGTTCGGCACTATAAGCTACATCTACCGAGTAACCTTCCACTTCGAGGTTGAACTGTAATATTTCACAAAGCGGCTCCTCGTCATCGACAACAAGAATCCTGATATCTTCCTTTTCCAAAATGGTCAGTTTTATTTGGCACAAAGATAACTGTTTATGCCTTAAGCAAACATTGTCACATTCCGTGTAAGCGTTTTTTAACTGAAATGTAAAGTGACTGTATGGGTGTTGTAACATGGTGCCGTCACCTTTGCATCAGATTTATGAAAAAAAGCAAATGAGAAGAAGAATAAGATTATTAATCCTTTTATTCACTGTATACTCCGGACTGGTACAGGCTCAAACGATAATAAGTGGTACGGTCACCGATAAAACGGCTTCGGAACCTTTACCCGGAGTGTACGTGATGGTCTCAGGTACCGGCACCGGCTCGGTAACAGATAACAGCGGTTTTTATGAACTTCCTTTGAATGAAGGTGTATATACTCTGGAATTCAGGTATATATCATATAAAACGGCCATAAAAGGGCCTGTGGTAGTTTCGGGAGAGCTGGGAGCGATAAAAGTAGACATGCAGCTCCAGCCGGAGGAATTATCCATTGGAGAAGTGTATATTATAGCCCGAAGGGATCTGGAAACCGAAAAGAATCTGTTGACGGAAAGGCGGCTGTCTTCTGCTGCTGTCGAAAATATGGGAGCAAGGGAAATGAGCAGAAAAGGGATTTCTTCGGTGGCCGAGGGAGTAAAAAAGATTGCAGGGATTTCACTTGCCGAAGCAGGCCAGCTCTTTGTGCGGGGCCTTGGAGACAGATACAGTTCCACCACGTTGAACGGACTGCCTGTGG
>ENA-UOOK01007158-UOOK01007158.1-fermentation-metagenome-genome-assembly--contig:-NODE-7158-length-10298-cov-5.447037_pt1 | contig 10298 bp, 14 predicted proteins | sample MGYA00245777_ERZ724023 | MGnify/ENA primary metagenome ERZ724023 (study PRJEB28704, sample SAMN03018312) | fermentation metagenome | biome: anthropogenic terrestrial biome; feature: soil; material... | reverse complement strand
GGTCGGGTCGGTAGCTACCGCCCGCCGTCGCCGTGTCGTCCGTGTGTCGCCCTTATGCCTTGACCAAGTAGTATGTGACATATGCGTATTGTGTAGAGTTTTTGTTATGCGTGATTATCGCATATCCTGCCCCGAATTTGCCATTGTACCCGTACGCAACATCGGTATTTTTCGGTACATAACCACGAATTAGGCTTGTGTGACTTTCTTTCAAAACGTTGGTCAGTCCTCTGATTTCGTCCGGGCTGAATGCTGTCTCTCTCATTGTTTTTGAAGGCGTAAACATATTATTATCCTTTACGGTCTTGAGGTCTGCCGCAACCCTTATTTATACTCTTATTATATCATATTATAACAAAGATGTAAAGTAATTTTGACCTATTTTTTTAAATAATATAATAATATTTTTAATTGACTTTTGTGCAAAAATGGTGTAAAATTATATATATGAAAGTCACGTCGGACGAAATTTTTAAAATTTACAACGAAAGCGAAAACGCTCAAAATGCAACGTACGACGAGGACGGACGTTTGACGGGCTTTGAGTTTATTCGATACTATAACGGGATAAAAAGCGGTGGAAGGCGAATAAAGGTTAGTCTAAAGTCAGAAAGCGAAACAAAAAGAAAGGCGGCTATTTATTTACCCGAAAAAGACTTTTTTGAAAAGCTAGCCGACAATTATAAAGACGTTGAGAACGTTAAAATAAACGGTGAGAAAATATATAAATATAGTCTAAACGGCGAAAAGTACAAGACGGATAAAAGCGATACAAAAAAACTTTTTGATTTTATGCCGTACGCTGATTTTAAAAAAATTACAAATCAGCGGTTTTATCGCCGTGACGACATATTGCGGAATGGATATTTTTCGGGTTTGGTAGGAACTAATGACGATAATATCCAAAAATATAATAAGAAACGGAATGACTACGATTTATACGATGTTGATTTTAACAGCGCCTATCCGTATTGTTTCAAAATGCCGCTTCCGTGTGGACGATTTTTCACTCCGAGCGAATGGGAGTCTGCAAAAAGCGAGTATAAAACTTTTATCAAGTTTTACCAAATACAGGTAAAAACGATTGTAAATACTTTTGACAAATTTGTCCCGCCCGCGCCATACGTCGAATACGCTGATTTTGATTTTTTATTGCAAAAAAACAGTCCGCATATGGTAGTGTCGGAGTATCGTTTGGGGCTAATTTATCAGGTGTACGGGCGGGCGGCGGTCGTGATTAAAAAAGAATATTTTTGTCCGACGAAAATATACGTCAAGCTTTCAAAATTCGCCCAACAATTATACATAGATATTCAAGACGCAAAAAAGAAAAATGATTTTTTAAAAGCGTCGGAATTAAAAATCGCGCTAAATAGCTTAGTCGGTAATTTTGGGAAGCGCGACGAAAGCAAAAAAATACAAGGAATAGAGAAAATTGATAGCGGAATTTTCGCCGAAACGCTAATGCTACGTTGGAGTGAACCCGAGTACAAAGAGAACGCAAATTATATCCCGTTGGCAATGGCTATAAACGACATAACGTCGCGGCGATTGCTTAATCTAATGACCGAGCCGAATGTTATGCGATTATGCTATAACACCGACGGCGGGATAATCGCGATAAAAAAGGGCTATCGAATTGTAACAAGCGAGAAAATAGGTAGGCTAAAGGCAAAGCCTATAATCGACCCCGTTTTTTTATCTACGTCAATGTTATATTGTCGCCCGCTGATACTTGACGGTGCTACCGGGATAGTTTTTAACTCTAAAGCTATCAATTATGACAAAAGACAAGATACTTTTTTTTATTCGGAAGTTCAGAAAATAAATTGCCGCGCTGGTTTTTTTTCGTATGACTACCGTTTCCCGGTCGTGGTTGAGCCTTACTCCGGGACGAATTTGAGAAAATCGGAAATTTTGCTCCGCGTAAATAATTCGGCGGCGCACAAGATATTATTACGCGACCCGAATGACATTTTTAATCAAGCGGTGTATGGCGATATCGCGACCGAATTGGACAAGCTTTGTCACCCTCACAACCCGTTGATAAATGAGATTAGACACGCGCCAAGAGTCCCGGAGCATATCGAATTTTTGCAATTGAATTTTTTAAACGAAAATTTTGTAAAAAAACAGTTGACAGCAAAATAATATAATGGTATAATGATTACAATAAATCAAAAGGTGGTGATAATATTTTGGACATTAAACTATATTTCGACGGAAACATATCCGCTGAAATACAAGCCGCGTTCGCCCGCTGGTGTCTTGAAAACAATGATTTTAGCCGTCAGCGTTTTTTTAGGGAAATGGTAACGCGCGGGATAGCCGACTTTTTAAAGTCAAAGGAGGAAGCATAATAATTGAGTGACGCGAGTTATCTAGACACCTTGTTATGGCAAGTAGCGGGCAACGCTAAGGTTTCGATTGATTTAAAGGACGGAATTACCGACGTAATTAGAGATAATTTTTCGGACAATGACGCTGAAAAAATCGTTAAAAATTCCAACAGTACGGGGAAAAATAGATTTGCGTACGACGCGACAAACGAGGAATTGTCAAACGCGGTAAAAGAGGCGTTGACGCAATCTGCAAAAACAGCATACCAAAGGCAAGTAAATAAATATGCGAGAGAGGGACTTGAGCACCCGAACGAGTTTGTTAATCGCGAATTTTCGAGCACATACTATGACAGCAAAAATCGACATTATTATAGAGACGGACAACGTGTAACAAAATCAAATTATTATAAATAAAAAAAAGGAAGGATAAAAAAATGTTATTTACGCTTATTTGCAAAAAAAGAGTATCGGACGATGGACGAAAATGGACGAATTACAATTTACTTAGAGGGAAAAAGTGGTATTCGGTGAAATTTGTAAAAGACTGTGCCCCGCCTCAAAATTACAAAATTGACGAGGGTATCTACAGGGCGTTTATCGATTTATCGAATAAAGATAAATTCGACCTGAAGGAAAACGCAGACGGTTATAATACTATCTTTGTCGAGTCCTATGGGGCGGTAACCCCCGAAATTGCGGAAAAGCATATCGCGATTGAAAAGGAACGCGTTGACAAGTACCGCGAGGAAAGAGAGAAAAACAAGATAGATTTCATAACGCCCTCGGACGAGGACTTACCGTTCTAGTTCCGGGATAAAAAAATGTCAAAAAATCATTGACATTTTTTTATTTTTGTGGTAAAATATAGTTAATGCGATAACCGCGTACGGCGAGTAATTTTTGAGCTTAAGGGTAAAAAAAAGAAAGCCGAACGCGGAGCATTATCGCAGAAAAAAAAATAAAAAGAGGTAAAAAAATGACGGAACGAGAATTTATGGTTTTCGCCGCGAATGTGCTCGAGTTAGCGGCGGCGGGAGTCAGAGAAGGAATTGATGTTGATACGTCAGACGGCGACGAACTTGCCGGAAACGAAATTGAACAAATTCCGGGAGCGGACGAGCTGGCGACGGAAGCCGCCGAAACTATTGTCGCTGAAGTCAAGCTCGATTATAACGAGCGACTAAAGCGGGCAATGGAAATTTTAAAAGGGGAAAAAGACTAAAATGGCAGATACAAACAAAAAAAAGCCGTCGGAGTCAGATATACTTGCAGCGGTAGTTGGAGCGGGAGCGTCGCCGGAAATAGGCGCGGCGAGTGCGCAAGCAGTGTACGAAATGCTTGCGACCAGTCCGGACGGTAACGATTATCTTGTCGAGTTTAACAACGCAATTGAACAGCGTTACAACGATACGCATAGCAATGCGACTATTTACGACGCTTTTCGAAAAAAAGCAAATGCTCCGACTTTACAAGCAGTGGTGTACGAGCGTATTTCCCCCGTAGATTTTAATTTTAAGACGGACATAGACGACCTTGCTGACGACCAAAAAACGGAAACGCGAAAAATACCTAAAATACATAGCGTCCTGAAGTCTATAAACATACAAAACCGTTTTAAAACGACATCGAGTCGCATTGAACTCGAAAAAATTCAGGCAGGGCAAGATGTCGGCATCGAAAACGTTACTCAAAACTTAGGCGCGTCCTATGCCGACGACCGCACCGAAAAATTTATTACGCTGATTGACGGTATCGAGTCGAATAAAACGAAAGACGAAGTAAACGCAATGGCAGACGGCGACGCGGTGAGCGCGTTTATCCAGTCAATCAAATATTACGATTTTAAGTTCCGTGAAAAGAGAACGGACGCATATAATGCGTTCGCGATTAAAGGCGACGCGACAGCAAAAAGCGACACCAAGCTTGTCCCCGGAACGCGTGCGGTATGCTTTATCGACCCCAAAAAGCTATACCAAATTGAGGGTGATTACTACGCGACGCTTTTCAAACTCGAACAAGCAATTCCGGAAGTTGATTTTGTAAAAGTAGACGGACTTTCCGGGAATAAATTTGCGGTTATGTGCGACCCTCGCACCGTTGAGTGGGCAGATTTTGACTTTGAGATTCGCTCCGAGCAGATAAGAGGACGTGAAAGCGGCGAGCTAAATCATTATCTTTTCGCTAAAGACATTATGGGCAGTTACAATTGCTTTAACCGTGTTATTTTTAAGACGGCATAAGCAAAAAATATAGGGCGGGCAAAACCGCCCTATAAATTTTACAAAAAAAAGGACAAAAAAATATATGAACGAAATTATTAGCTTTGCAATAGGGCTGGTTATCGCGATAGTGACAGCTATTATCAATAAGATTAAAAACAGGCTAGACGCAAAGACCCGCGCAAAGATAGCAGACATAGCCGCGGTCGTCGAAAATCTATATGACGGAGTCGCGAGCGGCGATAAGCTCAAAGCTTTTAGGGATATTTGTGCGGCAAAAAACATAAACGTGGAAAAAGCTGTAAAATATCTTGAGGACGTACTCATTCCGGCTAGCAAAGATTTAAATCGTTATGTTGTCGGAACGATTACAAAACACGACAAAAACACCCCGACCGATTAAAAAAATAGGAAATTAACAAAAATGGAAAATATAGACAAAAGGCAATTGTTCGGCGCTATAAAACGCGCAGAAAAAAAAGGCGGCGGTAACCCGCCCCCCGAAACGGAATTATATAACGTATCCGCAGAAGTAACATGTTCAAATTTCAGTGGTGGCGACTGGAATTTATCGTTTTTTGTAAACTTTGTGTCTAGTCGAAATGATATTAGCGAGGGTTCTGCCGAAACGTTGCGAGAGATTTTTGGTGTAGACCCGTACCCGTGCAACGGGCTTTTCAAAAAAGACACCGACCCGGATATATCAGGGCACTTCTATGCGTTTATGTTCAACGAATATGACGAGTTTCAGATACTTATAGACGACGCTCCTGGTGAGCCATCCCCATATTTTTGGCAATTAGGTGCTATCCCGTACATGACATGTCAGTTTTTTTACAAAAAAATAGTCTAGCAAAAAAAGGGAGTCCGAGATGTTTAAAAAAATTTGTTTAGCGAAATTTGAGTGGGACGGGCTACCCGACCCACTCAATGATATTTTTGTCGAAAATTTGTTGCTCAAAAGTAGTGACTACAATTTTTCGGTAGTCCAACTCCCACGCGAATTAGGCGGCGGCGAATACTGGAGCTTGTACGACGTGCTTGACCGTAGCGAGCCGTATGGCATTCCTGAGCGAATACAGGTTATGACTTTTAAGGGCGGGGCTTTTGCAACGTCTAATTTTACACTTTTTAACAATTTTAGAAACACAACAACGCTAAATTCCGGGTATATCCGATATTACTCAAGTATGCTCGCCCAAATAAACCGGGCTTTGGGTCAGCATATTGCCGCGTCGGAACTTATAGCGACAATCTATGCGTCGAGCGACGCAGAGAAGCGAGAAATAGAAAAGACGTTTTGCGGTTTTGACGGAGTAAAAGTTGTCAAAGTCAAAGCCGACCCTATGAGTGACGCGAAACAGTCCGATTTTGTCCAGTTTGACATAACACCGCGAATGGGCGAGCTTGAAACACTCAAGCACGACATCGAAAAAGACTTGTTTTTGCGGTTAGGCGTTAACTACGGCACGGACAAAACGCATATAACGACCCTAAACATCAAGGATAGCGAGGAGCCGCTTGCGTTAATCAACGCGTACGAATTAAAATTGCGCGAGGACTTTTGCAAGCGGTACAACGCATGGAAGGGCACAGACACTTTGAAAGTCAAAATACACGCTATCACGGCAAAAAACACACTTGTAAACGAAAAAAACGATATAATAGAGGACGGTATCGAGCAAAATGAAAATGAGTGAAATTAAAAGCGTAGCAACAGAAATTTTTAATAGATATATTGACAACACCCCGACCCGCGAGTATTTCGCAAACACTTTTGACTTATGGTCGGACTCCGACGCGTTGTACAGCGGTCATAACCAAATGACCCCGATTATATACGGGTTCACGGTTATAATAGGCATCGAAATTAAGCGGCTCGAAATGCTCGCGCCGAGGGAACACGTCGCCCCGACAAGAAAAACCCGAACCACGCAAAGCGGCACGGGGAACGAGTCCGTAACCGAAAATACCGAAAAGAACACTTCGAACGAAAATAGTCGTCAATCAATAACGGGTGCAAGCGGAACGTCTGCATACCAGTACCCGGACGGATATACCGGAGCAATCGACCAAGCATATATTCGGACTCGCGCCGAGGACGACCAACGCGAGGACACTGAAACGAGCGCGGGAATGGGAAGCGAAACGGGCGAGCGAACGAACGCTAAAACGAACGAAAACACGAGCGAATCCGAAACGACCACCACGGACGATTTTTTATTTTCAAAATTATATGATTACTCAAGCAAATTGTCAAAACTTGTAAACAAGTGTGTTTTCGCGCTGGTAGCGGATACGATAACGGGGAGGTTTTAAAAAAATGGCATTACGGGAAGCCTCTATATTTAACGGGTTTAGGGTTGTTGTAGGCGACGAAATTGCGGGCGGCTTGACGTTGTTTAAGGTTCAAGAGAAAAAGATAAAATGCAAAAATGACAATTTTTCAAGTCAAGTACAGGTCTACAACGACGACCCGTTCTATGTATTTTCCAACGCGAGATATTTGACATTCGACAATTCCACAATTTTCGAAATAACCGACCTTATCAAAAACGGGGACTATACAACTTTTTTTATCCAGTATTTAACAAGCGTTCGACACTTAGAACAAACTGATAACAGTTACTACATAGACGCCATAACGCCGCCGACGTTACAACAATTAAACTTGAGCCAAAATGATTATTTAGAGATTTTAGGCGAAAGTGCGCGTTTCGGGAAAAAAACGTTTTCGAATTCCGATTTGGCTTTGAATGGCGGGAACGATTTTGTTTTTGCTGTAAAAATAAGGCTTTCGGAAATCCCCCAAAATCTAAATAGATACCTCGATTATGATTTCGAACCTCACGACGCTCCCACAATTAAGCGTGGTAATGGTGGAAATTTTGCATACGCGCCTGTTTCAGATGGACGGACACCGCCAACGGATAGCGTCCCGCGCGAGTATAACGACTTTACACAATTTGATAATGCTGTTTCGGTTCTTTTACTAATTCCGTCCGCCGAATTTGCCGTACTCCGCTCGCCTAACGACGCGGAATTTATGTTGACCCAGCGTAATTTTTTAGCGGCGTTAAGTTCGCTAATAACGGACTTGACCCTTTCGATAGAAATAACGATGCTAAGTAGTCAAAGCCTATGGGTAGTCGGAGCTAGCGGAATATCGGGATTTGTTCGACCCGTAGAAATGGACGTGCGCCGAGAAATTGAATCGTACGATAAAATAATTTTACCCAAAAGCGACGACCGTGACCCGGTCAGTACGATTGAATGGGGCGGAATGTTGCGGCTTTTCCAAAATGACAGCGAAAGTTATCCGTGTATAGTGCTCCAAACCGACAGCGGCAACGACTCAAATTATTACGGGTTCGCCGAGTCGCTCAATTATATTTATGCGCCAATACGCGAGAACACCTATCCCCCCGAAACTAACCCTTGTTTAAAATTAGATTTTTTGGGAAATTCGATAGATATTTCAAAAGGAATGGTGCTCAATTCACAAAATCGCGGCATATACTTCCAACGCGGGAATCAGTCAATTAGAGTTTTTACAAATTTTGGCAAGTCGGTATACACCGATGTTACAACTACTTTTGAGTTTGCAAAAAACGCATACAGTAATTATGACGCGTACCAAAAAAGTAATATCGATATGCTTAACGCGCAAAGTACCGAGGTTTTAAAACAACAGCAACGGCAACAACGTGATATGCAAACGATAAACGAGGTTCAAACGGGACTCAAAGCCGTTACATCGTCGGCAATGTCGTTCGCAACAGGCAATATTGCGGGCGGAAGTATGAACCTATTAAATGCCGGGGCGGACATAGCCTTTTCCGAAATGAAGGGAAATCTACAGCGACAAAACGATATGGCGAATTTAAAACTTGCGCAATTGCAAGCCCACGAAAAAGCGGCAAGTTTGATAGTCCCGTCGTCGGAAATAAAGGGCACTGTAGATTTGCTCACGTCTTTTTTGACTATCAAAAAATCATTCGTGTTTGGGAACTCCGGCGAAATATCGGCGTTAGTTGTCACCTATTTAGATTACCCCGAACCCGAAAGTCAAAGATTAAGGTATAGGGAGCGAATAGCCGAGTATGTTATTAAAAATGATATTTTAATGAAAACGACCGACTTAACCGCCGTAAACGCCGAATGGTTACCCGTGAGTTATATAAGATTAAGTCTTAAGCGTACGGACAGCGCGACCAACGATAAAAATTTTGTAATATTTGGATATATCAATGTGTAATAATAATGACATTTTTAATCGTATTTTTCAAAAAGCTAGTCCTTATGGACTGGCTTTTATATCCTCGAACGGCGGAACAGGGAAAACGACGTTTTTTAAGTTTCGATTTTTGCGCGACGCTGTCAAAAACAACATTCCTTTTCATATTTTTTGCAGATACTCGAACCAAATGGAAATAACTGCCAGCACCTTTTTGCTGTCAAAACCCTCATATAGCAAGCGGCAAAACAAGCTACTTGATAAATGCGAGGTGCAAAAGGACGGCGACAAATTTATTTATATCGTGGAGTCCGAAACAGGTCGGAAGCTTGCGCAAGTCGTTAATATTTTCGGACAATCTTATTACAAGCCGTTTGGCAACACTATCGGAGCAAAGCGGGCGCTTTTTGACGAGATACTTGCCGAAAACGGGGAATATTGCCCCGACGAAATCAACAAATTCAACAGGCTTGTTTTCACAATGGCTCGCGGCGACGAATATCACGTCGTCGGACTCTACAACAATACGACTCCAAATTTTGACTATTTTTCATATTACGGCGGCAAAAGTTATAACACTCACGTTTCTGATAGCGGTGCGATTTTCATTTATTTTAAAGCAAATCAATTCAGCCGCGAAGATTCCGAGCCCGACAAAAAAAGCATACAGGCGATTATCAAAAATACGCTGTATAATGATGTTTACTCAAACAATACTTTTGTTCAATTCCCAGTTTTTCACCGTGCGGACGACCTCAAAAATTCAAAGACCTTTTTTAAGCTGGAAATCGAAAATCGCATTTTTAAGATACGCGAAAAGGACGGTTATCTATTCTTGCAATCGTGCAAGCCTTTTAAAAAAAGCAAAAAAAAGACGTACAGCGTAAACAGTCCCAGTCGAACCGAGATTAAACAATTGCCGCTTAACTTGCGTATTTTTTTAGCAAAATACAAGCAAGTAGCGCGACTCAAAACGGACGACATAAATAATACGATTTTCGTTAAAATTCTTTGTGAAAAGGTATAAAAATCACTTTACATTTTTGGGATAATATGATAAAATATAATTACAGTACGGGAGCGGTATCCGACAAGCCGCAAGGAAAAAAAATGAAAACATCACAAAAGCGGGCGATATGGTACGCCGAGCGAGAGAAGCGAATCGCTCGCGGTGAAATCGAATTAGTCAACGGACGCTATCGCAGAGTTAAAAAAGGTGAAAAAAATGCTTAAAACAATTGTAATTTGCTTTGACCGTTTCACAAAAGAGGGCGCCGCGGAAATAATGTTCCTCGAGCAAAATCCAAAAAGTAACACGGTTTACGGTGGGAAATTACATTCAGGGCAAAGGCTTATTTATGACGCGGAAAACCATAGACTATTCATTCCGCTTGACCTAGACCATTTCCAAATAGCGTCAGCGGTTATCCCTGACTATCACTACACGGTACACGAGTTCTGAGCGACACACGGACGACACGGCGACGGCGGGCGGTAGCT